>MPLZ02058275.1_pt1 | contig 25648 bp, 26 predicted proteins | sample 1617311 | NCBI WGS metagenome assembly MPLZ02 (sample SAMN05944806, study PRJNA350692) | marine metagenome | biome: marine; feature: ODZ; material: water; isolation source: 160 m water sample filtered on 0.2 um supor filter | place: Pacific Ocean | collected 2012-04-08 | depth 160m m | reverse complement strand
CTATGGGACTGGGCCACGCACTTTACGAGCAGCATATTCTTAATCAGGGCGTACCACAGACCGGCTCTCTTGCTTTCTATCTGGTGCCAACCTCCATGGACGTGCCGGAGATCGAATGCGAGATCGTCGAGGTGGCGGATCCCAATGGGCCCTACGGCGCCAAAGGCATGGCCGAGCCCGCCACTATTCCGACTACCCCAGCTATCCTCAACGCTATTTATGACGCCGTGGGCGTTCGCATCAGTGAAACTCCCGCCACCCCCGAGCGCGTCTATCTAGCCATCCAGGAAGCAATAGCCCGGGGCGAGCCGATGGATTAGTATATTTTCGCAGGGTTTTCACGACTGGGGGAGTTTGCTATTCGCATATGCGCGCTCTGATACCGGATGAGGCGTTTCCTGAAACCGGGCATAGACTTCGTGAGACTGCGTTGAGCGCGCCGGCATCCATCTGGCAAGGCAATCTACTTAATAGTCAGCAAACGGCTTAGTTTCGAGCATCTCGAGGGTTGAGTAGATATTCAGGCCAAATTAACCTCCACCTAGGGCCGGAAAGAAATGAATTTCACTTTCTTGGCTGACCGGTTCATATAGGCCGCGATGGACTATCTTGCCATCTACTGCAATAGCAACCCCCTTCTGTAGTAGGTCATCTTTCATTAGCCTGCCTTTTAGTCCGGGATAACGTAATTCGAGTTCTTGGATTATTTTGCGCACGTTGTCACCGCTAACGCGTACTCGCTCGCTGCCGCCAGCGGTTTCCCGCATTGCATGGGGGATACATGCTACTGGCATTTGTCAGGCCCCTTTGTCTCGTGCTAAATCCATTTTCTTGAGAATCGCAGCAGGCGTCATTGGCAATGCGTACATCCGAATACCCACGGCATCGTATATCGCATTTGCAACAGCAGCAGCCGGTGGCACAATCGGCACTTCGCCGACACCGCGAACCCCGTATGGGTGGCCCGGGTTTGGGGTTTCTAGAATTACCACCTCTATGTTTGGAACATCAAGAATCGTTGGCATCCGATAATCCAGTAGGCTGGTGTTCTGCAATCGCCCGTCCTTATCGTAAAAATATTCCTCGCTCAGCGCCCATCCCAAACCCTGGACTACTCCCCCTTGTACTTGACCAGTTACGTAATCTGGATGTACTGCCTTACCGACATCTTGGAAAGCGGTGTATCGAAGGATATCGACTTTCCCAGTTTCCGGATCGACATTTAAGTCAACGAGATGCGCGCCGATCTGGAATCCAACTCCGTCGGGCGACACCGACGCCTGAGCGGCTATTAGGCCGCCCGTAGCATCAAGTTTCCCAGCTAACTCCTTGAAAGTGAACTGCTGTCTAGAATCAAGTTTATTGACAAACTGTCCACTATCGACTTTCACCTGATCGTTTTCCAGTTGCCAAATTAATGCGGCTCTTCCCGTCATCTGTTTAAGAATCTTCTGAGCTGCCTCATACACCGCAATTCCAGTCGCAAACGTGGTGCGGCTCGCATAGGTCGGAAAAGAATAGCCAATGGAAGTAGTGTCGCCAACGACTGCAAATACATCCTTTGATTCTATGCCTAGAGCCTCTGCCGCTTGCATGGCGAGGGTATTTCGGGTACCGCTCATATCGGGACTGCCTGAACACAATTGGACGCTTCCATCTGAATTCACCATCAATTCGGCACTAGACAGCAGGCCACCTCCAAACCAGAAGCCATAAGCGAACCCCCGGCCGGTTGTTGGCTCCTCAATTTTCAACTGGTAGTGTGGGTGCTCTTTTACGGCCTTTAGGAGTTCTACACCACCAATCGGCGGACAAGGAAATCCCAGTATCAGTTCGTCTCCGGTCTGAAGGGCGTTGCCAAGGCGAAAGTCAACAGGGTCGATTTTGATTTGTTCACACAATTCATCAATCATTACCTCAACAGCAAAATTTGCAGGAGTCGCACCGGGGGCTCGATATGGCTTGATCTTAGGTTTATTAACCAAAACATCGTACCCTTCGATCTTGATGTTGGGAATGTTGTAACGAGTCAAAGCAGTTGATACCCCAGGGGCTACCGGACCACCGGAAAAGGCGCCAGCTTCGAACGCGCCGTACAAGTCTGCCGCTACGAGTATCCCGTCATTTTTTACTCCGAGACGAGCCTTGATATATGTGCCTGAGCTCGGACCTGTAGCACGGAGTGTTTCAGACCGATTCATCACCATTTTCACCGGCCGCCCAGATTTTTTTGACAACACAACCGCTAATGGATCGACGTAAATTGAGTCCTTTCCGCCAAATGCGCCGCCAACTTCTAGTGGGATTACAGTAATTTTGCTCATCGGAATCTGTAGAACGAGAGACAATTGATCCCGAATACCGAACTGACCTTGTGTGGTCGTCCAGACAGTAACAAAATCTTCGGCCGCCCATCGGGCGGTAGTGATGTGAGTTTCAATATAACCCTGATGAACTGTCTCAGTAGTAAATTCCCTCTCGATAACGATGTCGGCCTCATTAAAGCCACGCTCTGCATCGCCCATCCCTAATTCCAGTTTACTAGCGTTTGGCAAAGCTTTCTCAGTCGGGGCTAGAAACGCACCCGGTAGGAAATCCTCGTGCAATACTGGCGCTCCTTCGGCCATCGCAGTGCGAGTATCCATAACCGGCTCGAGAACCTCATATTCGATATCGATCAATTCAACAGCCTCTTCGGCAACATGCGTATTGTCCGCCGCAACCGCCGCAACCGCATGCCCGTCATAGAATACTTTTCCCTTAGCGATGCAGTTGTCTGATATGTCTTGAATATCAACTTGCCCAACTTCTCCAATATTGACCATGTTCTTTTCGATGGCCGGAAAATCTGCACCTGTCACAACTGCGCGCACTCCTGGGCAAGCAATAGCCCGGGAAACATCGATTGACTTTACCCGTGCGTGCGCATGTGGGCTACGTATAACCTTGCCATGCAACATGCCGGGGAGGTAAAGATCGCCTCCAAATATTGCCCTGCCGGTAACTTTATCTGGCCCATCCATTCGCACTGGAGTAGTTCCAATGACCCGGAATTGCTTCGGAAGAACGTAATTGTTCACAGCTTTTCCTCCCGCAATATTTGAGCAGCATCCTGAACTGCTTTCACAATCTTGTCGTAGCCTGTGCAGCGACACAAATTACCGGCAAACCACTGCCTAATTTCACGTTCCGCTGGATTCGATGTAACCTTTAGCAGGGCGCTTGCAGCCACTAAAAAACCTGGCGTACAGAAACCACATTGCAATCCGGATCTCTCCAAAAATGCCTGCTGTAGCGGGTGAAGATTGTTTCCATCTGCAAGCCCTTCAACTGTGTCGATCCGACAACCAGCTACCTCAATTCCAAATACACAGCATGAATTTACTAGGGTATCGTCGAGGAGAACATTACAAGAACCACAATTGCCATCGTTGCAACCCTCTTTTGTCCCGGTTAAAAAAAGCTCGTCGCGTAAGACTTCTAGAAGACTTTGACGAGGTTCGCATAAAAATACTCTGTCTTCGCCATTAACAGTTACAGCCACCTGAATTTTTCTGTCACTCATGATTTCGCCCCCGTCGCTCGGTCAAGCGCACTATTCAGGGCCCGGCGCACCAAGATCTCAGTGAGATGCCTTCTTTGATCAGCAGTACCCCGCATATCTGAAATTGGTTGTGCTGCTTCTCTAGCCATGGCTGCAACTCTCGCGACGACTACATCAGAAACAGGTTGACCAGATAGCTCCTGTGTAGCAGCTTGAACATATAGCGGCGTCGGGGCTACGGCACCAATTGCAACACGTCCATCGAGGAATTCGTCACCACTATCGCTGACAATTACCTTAACTGCTGCACTAGCAACCGCTATATCCATATCATTTCTTGGGGTGAACCGAAGATACCGGGCACCTTCGCCATTACCAGGCAACGGTATGCGAAGGCTCACTAAAACTTCTTTCGGCTCAAGGACCGTCTGCCCAGGGGCGATAATGAAATTCTCCACTGGTACCTCTCTGAAACCCACTAAGCCACGAATTCTCGCTATCGCGTTCAACACAATAAGGGAAGGTATAGCATCAGCACTAGGGGCGGCATTGCAAAGATTTCCACCTATTGTTGCCCGACCTTGAATTTGAATACCGCCGATGAGACGGCTGCAGTCGACTAGTGCCGGGAAAAATTTGGATACTCGAGAGTCGTTACGCACCGTGTGACAAGTAACCGAAGCTCCCAGAGTCATCGAGTCATCGTCAAACGATAGTTCGTTCATCTCCTCTACACATTTGATATCTATAAGAACTTCTGGCTGAAGGCGCCGGTTGCGCATTGCCACTACCAAGTCCGTTCCCCCAGCAAGGAAGCTTATTTGCTGATCAGTGCGTTCGAGAATATTAACGACTTCATCCAAAGATGAGGGCCTGTGATAATCGAAGTTCTTCATCGAATTTCTCCATCAATGATCATAAACAGGCATCGATCAATTCAGCTTGACAATTAAGGCATCAAAACGAGTTAGGAGCATCTGAAGGACCCCACGCGGGGGTTATTTAAAGGGTGAACACGCGGCCATGAACTTAAATGATGAACTGACTCAGCCTCCTCCATTGCACCCGAGAATGTTGCTATTCATCATCATTGGCACTTGCTAATTGATGTACTGACAAATTTTCGATATCAGTCGAGGTGATAGGAAAAATAATACTACAAAGCCATAGGGGATTTCTTCAGATCAAATAATCGACACTTTAGGGTGCCGAATTTACCAGAGTGGGGGGTTCATCACCGCAGACAATTAATTAGAACCCCCACACTCTGGGCCACCCTTAAAAAGCTAAGTCAGTAATCCACGGTGCCTCGTATTGTTTTGCGAGGTCCTCCAGTTTGCCACTGGCAATAAGTTGATTAAGCGCTGTATTCACAAAGCGCAAAATATCTGTATCCTCTTTGTGCATCGCCCAGGCGACCATGTTTCTGCTGTAAATCCGCCCGCCAAGCACCGCCTCTATGCTCGACTGTTTTTCGAGCGCATGATAAGCCGCAACTGAGTCACCAATGGCAACGTCGACCTTTCCTGCGACGACTTGCAGCATATTCAACTCTTCCGTCTTAACAACACTCAACTTAGCATTGGGGGCCACTTTTTGTGCCCAGTCATGCTCACCGGTTCCCTGGGTAACCCCAATAGTTATACTGGCATTATTCAGGTCTTCGGGACTGTTAAACCGGGTATCCCCTTTTTTTGCTACTGCTCTGTAGCCAAGAAAATAAATAGGCTGACTGAAGTTTACGACCAAGGCTCTTTTCATCTTCGAGTAAGTCGAGGCAACAGAGAGGTCAATCTGTCTCGACTGTATCCCCGCAATAAATGTGGCCCAGGCAAACTCCTTGAATACGCACTCTACTTCTATTGTCTCGCAGATGTATCGCGCGGCATCCACAAAGATACCCTTGTACTCGCCAGTATTAGGATCTTTGATTACATCAGGAGGAAAGGGGACAACCCCGATGTTGAACTGCTTTGCTTTAGTGATGTCGGCCATATCTCTAGCTGCTGCAGGCGTCGTCACAAAAGACACCATTGCAATAATGGCGAGCAAAGACGACAGGAAGCGATAGTTAAACTTTTTTTTGCTAATCATAATTCCACTCCTTTTGGTCATTATGGGCAGCTGCCCATGGTTATACCCCCTAGAAAAGCGACCTTCCTACTTCGGTCGCGAAAAGATCCCGAAACAGATTGTTTAGAATTTCTCATGGGCCATCAGTGAGAGAAATTCCCGGGTTCTTAACTTATCGGGATTCTTTAGAATTTTTTCTGGTGACCCCTCTTCAACGACCACCCCTTGGTCCATAAACACGACTCGATCTGCAACTCTAGAAGCAAAACCAAGTTCGTGGGTCACCACCAACATCGTCATGCCCTCTTCAGCCAGTTGCTTCATAACATGGAGAACTTCGTCGACTAACTCAGGGTCGAGTGCCGAAGTAACCTCATCGAAAAGCATAATTTGTGGGCGCATAGCCAAAGCCCGAGCGATGGCAACTCGTTGCTGCTGTCCGCCTGAAAGGCGTGATGGATATTCCTTACATTTTTCGCTCAGACCCACCTTGGCCAGGAGTTCTTCGCCAATCTCCTGGGCTTCGTTTTTGGCCATTTTCTTTACCAAGATAAGGGCCTCGATAATGTTCCCGAGGGCGGTCTTGTGCGGCCACAGGTTAAATTGCTGAAACACCATGCCTACCTTCAGCTGCACTTTCCGTAATGCGGCGCCTTCAACGCGCTTTAGCTGGCCGTTGTGCTCAGCACGGCCCAACAGATCACCCTCAAGATAAATTCTTCCTTCATAATCATCCTCCAGGTAAGCGATGCAACGTAATAGGGTGCTTTTCCCGGATCCCGATGGCCCAAGGATACATACTACCTCCCCCATTTCCACTTCGAGATTGATCCCACATAGAACGTCAAGTGAGCCAAAACGCTTTTTGACGTCTTTTAAATGAATGGCGGGAACTGTCGAAGGCATCGATTAATATCTCCGGGCAAAATAGACCTCGGTGCGCCTTGCAGCGAAAGCCACTGGAAAAATCAAAATAAAATACACAAGCGCGAGCACAGAATACATCTCCAGTGGCCGGAAATTATTCATGATGACATTGTCAATTGAGTGAAGTAATTCGTAGACACCAATCACTGAGGCCAGTGCCGAAAGCTTCAGGATATCGGCAAAATTATTAACTAGCGGCGGGAGCATTTGACGGGTGGCCTGTGGCAAAACGATTCGCCGCATGATCTGAAAGTAATTCAGTCCCAATATCTTGGCGGCATCAATATGTCCTTTGTCAACGGAAACGATTCCTGCGCGGAAAATCTCCGCCATGTAAGCAGACATATGTAAAGACAACGCTACGACAGCAGCCCAGAAAGCATTCAATGTGATGCCCATGAGAATCGGAAGGCAATAGAAAATCCAGACGATCTGGATCAGCAGCGGGGTATCACGAAATATTTCCACGTACCAGGAGGCGGGTAAGGAAAGGAGTTTACGGCGGCTCTGCCGAGCGATGCCCACAAACAAACCCAAAGTCACAGCGAAAAACACCGCCAACAAACTGATTTCCAGCGTAATCACGGCCCCTTTCAGGTAGACCATCCGATAATCCCAGATAACATTGAAGTTCCAGTCATACATGACGGTCTCCTGTGGTAACCCATGAGCTCGTGGCGACACCCAGCTTTTTACATAACTTTAGATTACTCTGCATTGAAACTGATGCGCTCTTTAAGTACGCTGCAAGAACTGTTTGCAGTTAAATGGTTTTGTCTATAGGTTGTTAGTATGTTTGAACACTCAGTATATACCACGAAACTTTAGTAAAAAGCCTGCCTGGAGCACGAAATTAACTGGTCTTCGCTCCCATGTGCCCAAGGCGGATAGTTTTCAGGCGTTGACCTCTCCACCAAAACTTGGCTGCCGCTCGCATCATCGGCGCTCTTTATCTAACCTTAGGGGCACCGGAAATACCGTGTCCAGATGAATAACGCTACTTGACAATAGGGTTGCGGGCCTTTTTGGTATTGGTTAAATCACTGAAAACCTGTGCGTTTTCTACGACCTGCGAGCGAGCCGAAAAGGCGCTCGGCGTCACTATCGCCTCCGGTATTTTGAGTTCCACTGACCGACTACAAAAGGATCGCCCCTGCAAACTGTGAGTCTTGCTGGCCGGGATTTGAACTTAGCCTAGATCAGGAGCTGAACCGAGAAAAGGCCGTTAGGGGAACCCGCCACCAGACAGGTTAATGCTTAAAAACTTATTCTTTGTTCCAATCTGGCCACTGTAAAAAAGGATATAACCTATTTTTCAATGAGTTATTAAGAAAATTCAACTCTTACTCACATATCATAGCCTTGCCATTTTCCGATTTGGTTGACTAGATGATAGGACCTTAGACAAACTAAGGCTGCTGTTAGCCCCCCATCCGGCAAAGGAGACACAAGCTAAAGGAGGAATTAATAATGAAGTTGATTGCTATCAGGAAATTTTTGATCGCCTTATTTTCGGGCACTTTGTTAACGACTTGGATGAGTGTCGCGTCTGCAGAGGGCATTGTCCTCAACATGGTTGGTGCCTGGCCACCGAAAATTTCGTCTGCCGCAGACGTTGGTATTCGTTTTATTGAAGAAGTTAATAAACGAGCAAAAGGGAAGCTCACGATTAACTTCAAGGGAGGTAAAGAAGTCGTACCTACGTTTGACCAGCCAGAAGCGCTTGTACGCGGAGTATTCGACATTTGGTACGGTGCGCCTAATTACTGGGCTGGAATCGCCCCAGGCGGCTATGTTACGGAAATGTCCCCCTATGACATTCCTGACAACGGTCCAGGTAGTGAGTTGTTTGATTTCATGGTCAAGATGTACGAGAAAAAAGGCGCCCGGTATCTAGGACACTTTTCAGGTGACGTAGGTACAGGCAATCATTTCATGTACACACAAACGGAAGTTTCAAGCATTGGTGATTTGAAGGGCATGAAAATTAGGGTACCCCCTTTGACTCGGTTTTTTGTGAAATCTGTTGGTGGGGAGCCTGTTACCTTACCGCCGTCAGAGGTATATCTGGCCCTTGAGCGGGGAACCGTCGAAGGGTTTACCTGGCCGTACTACGACGGCTTCACCAGTTTTGGCTGGCAGGAAGTATCGAAATATGTGATTGGCCACCCGTTATACCGAGATGGTATCAGTATCATGATGAACCTGGATAAGTGGAACAGCCTACCAGCAGATACACAACAGATCATGCTGGAATCAGTTGCCACAATACAGGAATGGTCTCGAGGTTGGATATCTGCTTATCAAAACACTCAATTAGCTGGCATGATCAAGGGTGGTATGAAGGTTATCCATTTTTCTGAGGATGAAGCGAAAAGCTGGAACGATGTTTCTAACTCTGCACTCTGGGCTCACTTCAAGTCGGCCATGAGCGCTGAAGATTATTCGACAGCCCGGCGTTTAATGGGCTACGATTAGTTTATTGATCGTTTAAATCGCTGTAACACAGCAGGTCAGGTAAGAATAAACCTGACCTGCTTTTTTTCGTCGTAAATGCTAGTGACACTATTAAACGCTAACATTAAGATATTGATACCGGCATTTTCAATGAAGACATTGGTGAAAATATTCGATCAAACCCTACTTTGGGGGGGAATCCTGTCTGGATGCACCCTCATCATTATCATGTTTATGGTAACCGTCAAAGTGTTTTTCCGTTACGTCTTACACGAAGGCCTTATCGGTATCGATCTTCTAAGCGGAACTCTGCTTGTTTACATGACTTTTCTTGGCGCCGCTTGGATTCTGCAGCGTGAAGAACATGTGATCCTTGATCTATTATTAAGCCGCGTAAAACCGGCGTTATGTCGGTGGATGAATTTCACGAGTTCATTACTGGGTGCCGCAGTTTGTTTAGTTATAACGGTGTTTGGTATATTGGAATCAGTTAGCTCATTTCAGCGTGGTATTTTGATTCCCGCTGAGATTGAAATTCCTCGAGTAGTCAACCTTGGAGTCATTCCAATCGGTTGCTTTTTTCTGTGTTGTCAATTTGTGCGCCGGGCGATATCTTATTATTTAGCGTCAGACGATAACATCAGCCTTTCGAAAAACGGAAACGGAAGATAAATGGATTGGCCGGTCCTGATGGTGTTTTTTTTTGGCGGCCTTGCTGTCCTTTTGCTACTTGGTTTACCAGTAGCATTTTCATTCATGCTGATTAACGTTATCGGTATATACGTATTCTGGGGTGGGTTGATAGGCTTAGAGCAATTAATTCTCAGTATAGACAGTTCTATTTCGACCTTTGTACTTGTTCCAGTCCCGATGTTTATCCTCATGGGAACAGTAATTTTCCACTCTGGAATCGCGTACCGCATGATAGATGTTTTAGACGAGTGGTTAGGACAGGTTGTTGGCCGTCTTGCCCTCTTGGCAATTGGTGCTGGTTCTCTTTTTGCAACGCTTACCGGGGTCGCTATGGGCAGCGTTGCTATGCTTGGTTCTACGCTAGTACCGGATATGGAACGTCGAGGCTACAGTAAATCAATGTCGATTGGGCCAATATTAGCCAGCGGCAGCCTGGCAATCATGATTCCACCAAGCGCCCTGGGGGTAATACTTGCCAGCCTTGGCCAATTTTCGGTGGGCAAACTTCTTGTGGGTATCCTGCTTCCAGGCATTCTACTGGCCGTCGTGTACGCAGCCTATATCGTTATCCGTTGTCTTATCCAGCCTAACCTGGCACCTGCCTACGACGTAGAGCCGACCCCGATCTGGCCGCGAATCAACAGAACTATTCACTACGTGGTTCCGTTAGTAACAATTATCGTAGTTGTAATTGGTACGATTTTTTTCGGTATCGCAACTCCTACCGAAGCAGCTGCCTTAGGTGCGCTATTTTGTTTTCTCCTGGTAGCAATCTATGGAAAACTGAACTGGGAGGTCGTAAAAAAATCAGTTGCAGCGGCGACTTCGATCTCCGTCATGGTATTTATTATCCTCACCGGGTCCACTGCATTCAGCCAGATTCTTGCTTTTACCGGAATTACGGTTGGTATTACTGAGCTGGCGCTGACCTGGTCAGAACACCCCATTTTTATTCTGTTAGCCATGCAGCTTATCCTCCTTCTACTTGGTATGTTTGTTGAGCAGACCTCAATTGTAATGATCACAACACCTATGTATTTTCCGATTGTCAGCACTTTCGGTTGGGACCCGGTCTGGTTTGGCGCGATCATGCTCCTAAATCTAGAGCTAGCGACGATATCGCCACCGTTTGGCCTGTCATTGTTTGTGATGAAAGGAATAGCATCAAAAAACACAACAATGGGTGATATCTATCAAGCAGCGCTTCCCTTTGTTGGCTTAAACCTGTTAGTCATGGCCATAATGATCACGGTACCAGGGACCGTACTATGGCTACCAGGCCTGATGAAATAAACTCAACGACCAGGATCGTAAACTAGCTTGGCATATTCAACGGCTATATCCTGAATCCCTAGTCGAGTGACTCCATTCTGCCAACACCGAAAATTGCTGGTATATAGTGTGGTGCGTCAATTGCGCGGCTGAAACGTGTTTTGGTCACAACTGGATTAAAAGGGTATGGTGGCTGAACTACCTGTAGATCCGGTTCAAGTTTAGCGGCAATAAATTCCGGGCCTTTACGATCCAACATTTCTGTCAGTGCTATTTTTAATTCTCTGGTGCTGGTCACTGTCTTGGCCCGAGCTAGCCCCAAACTCTGAGCAACTGCAGCAAGATCCAATCCTTGGTTAGTCAGGGGCTGTCCGCCTGACGCTGCGTGAACCCCATTTTGCATCAAGATAATCGTCAAGTTATCGGGAGCAACTGCACCAACTGTGGCAAGCGCCCCCATGTGCATAAGCAAACCACCATCCCCTTCAACGACAATAACTCGTCGATCAGGCTGAGCCGATGCTAATCCCAGGGCAAATGGCAAGGCAAGACCCATCGCGTCTTCAAAATAAAAATTTTCTGGTCGGTCATTAATTGCCGCCCACAAGTAAGATGAATTACCAAGGCAAGTAACCACCAGCGCATCTGCTGGCATTCCTTTTGCCAGCTCTTTGAAGTAATCTCTGCGGCTTGGGATTTTCGCATTCACCACTGCACGTCCTCGCGGCCCATCAAAAGAACGAATGGTAAAGACGCCTCCTCAGAAAATGCTGCAGCCTGTTCAACCTGCTGGCTGATTGGCGCATCAGGTCGGACCACGGCATGATGCAGGCCCATTGCCCTCAATACAGGTAACGTTACCCGACCTTTAGGAATATGAAAAAAAGTCGAGTCATGTATGGTGCCACGAAACGAAGCCAGAATTAGCAACGGTATCTGATAGCGCATAGCCAACGACACCAACCCGGCTCCCATTGTGAGAATCCCAACGTTTTGAATAAAAAGCGCCGTCCGTGTACCACCAACCCGGGCACCGCAGGCAACAGCAAGCGCCTCTTCTTCATGCGTGGCACGAATGAGTTGCATGGTAGCCTCATTTTCTATCTCAACCAATAGTTGGCCCAACCAACTGTCGGGCACAGTAACAGCTGTACGAAATTCTTGGTCGCGAAGTGTTACCAGAAGTTGCGATGGACGATGTTCGAGAACTTCAGTCACAGGTGGGAGCCCATTAGTCTTACTCTTTCATTAACTGCACTGAGATTCAATCCACAAAACTCGTTCCCGAAATCCGAAGGAGACGTGACCGCGGCTGGATCTATTCACTTAGATCATGTGGAATAGATGATGGCACGAATCGGGGTCGGTTTGAAACCGGCTGCATTATTCAGGCACTCTGGGCAATTTGATAGAACTGCCAAGACATCCTGTTCCGCACGTAAACTGACGTAGTCTCCTGGTTTGGAGATGCCTGGGACAATACCTATCGCACCGGATTCGGCAACTGGCACGCGCATGAAAAAGTTAACATTGGCAACGATGTCTTTTTGATCCAGGCCATGTTTAGTGAGCTCCCTCTCAAAATTACCCTGGCAACCGTTGCCGTTATTTTTCCCGAACCGTACATCATCGACTTCGACTGAACAACAGCCATATATCGTGTCATGGAAACCACAGGTGTCCTCAATTATGGTCATCAATTTACGCGCTCGCACCGACCATAGTGCCGCACCTTGGCCTAGGTAGATGTTCCCATTAAGTTTGATTGTGTTTGCGGCGTTGTACCTGTCAGCTAAGTCATCGAAACTATAACAAAGGAAATCCACTGCCTGCTGTCCTTCAAGATCAACTAAGCGAAGCACATCACCTGCAGCTAGCTTGGCGCTCCAGGGCTCACCTTCGGGAACGACGGTGTCTTGCAGTATCGTCCCACCTTCAATCGGGTTAGTGAAAGTCATACCTTCTCCAGTTGTCGATCAATTATCAATTTGGTGGTAGGTATCTTAAAGTATGCAAGAAACCCCCACCCGTCCAACAGCATAACCTTCCTGGTGAGAAGAAGTCATCAATGACGGGATATCCCGGATTTTGCCTTGTCACTGAACTGGCTCGCTGCTGGAAAAACGTCGGTACTGTCTGCGCAGCTCACCCCAGTGAAAAGCGTCTCAATATCGCGCGCGACTTCGTGCTGATCCCTTTCCAGCCACTGAAGCCAATACACCTTCAGATAAATCGTGACACCGGATATCGAATGCATATAACGTTAACGTAATAAAAATAACGTTAACGTCACTATTGCATTACACAGGCTTGGGGAAAAGAATGGCTTCGCGGTATAGGTGGAATAATGGGAGATACTCAATATTCCCCTACTTTAACGGTGAGGAATTGAAATGCTCGCGCATGCGACCCTCTCGGTTCGCCATTATGAGCCCGGCCAGATGGACTTGGTCCATGATTGGCATCAGATCGTGTTGCCAATCGAGGGTACGCAGGACGTTGACTTTGGCCATACCGAAGGCACCATCGCTGCCGAGCGGGGTGTACTCGTCCCCCAGGGCCAACCCCATTTGATTCGCACCCGAGGCCGAAACCGTTTCATCATTGTCGATATTCCGTGTCCAACCAACTGTGCCTGGCTCATGCCGCAAGACATCTGGCGCAACGCCACTGCTGAACCCTTTTTTAATCTTGATTCCGGATTGCGCCACCTTGTTGGATACGTAGCTCACGACTTAACCAATGAGGCACTTGGAACAACAACTGCTACTCATATGGCTGGCCTCGTTATTGATGCGCTTACCAGCCGGCTCCGTCGCAGCTGGAAGTCCGCCGCAATCTGCCGGGCGCTGGAATTGATCCATACCCGTTACGCGGAGTCACTCACGGTATCCGATCTGGCCGCTGCCGCCGGCCTATCGCCAACCACTTTTAACGAACATTTTCGTACAGCAGTAGGCCGTACCCCCCGCAATTACTTTATCAGAGTGCGTCTCGACCATGCGGCACGCCTATTACGTGCGTGTGATCTCTCAATCGCTGAAATTGCTCTGGCTACCGGCTTTTCCGACCAGAGTGCACTTACCCGTAGCATGCGTCGCCAACTCGGCATAACCCCCGCCCACATACGGGAAAAGGCGCGTCAGCCCACAGGCTCTTTTCGCCAAAAAAGTTTCGACTAGAGGCCGTTGCCCAACTGATTGCTTCCCGCGTCACTATTTTTGCCTGTAGAAAACGTCCAGATTTCCGTTGATTTAACCAAGACCAGCGTGGCCCGACACCCTATTGTCAAATAGGTGTATTTGTCTGCGCAGGTAATTCCTAGCCTGCCGGCGGTGATAAAAAGAGAGTACTGATAATGCAAGTGGTGGTTGAGTTTTTTGGTCAGGCACAGCAGATCACCGATGCGTCAGAAATAGAACTAGAGTTAAAGGACGGCGCGGTGGTTTACGACATGCTGCAAGCATTGGCGTCCGTCTATCCGGTTTTTCTAGAAACTGTTATAGACGCTGCAAACTGGTCGCTCAAACCCTGTTTTATCCTTAACCTCAATGGTAAAACGATGATCAAGGATCCTGACTTTGTCCTGCCCGCCGGCTCTCGTCTTATTCTTATGTCGGCTGTGGTAGGGGGGTAAGATGAACGGTTATACGGGCAAGGCATTGATCGTCGATTTGGCCGACCGAAAAGCGGTCGAACAAGCGCTCGCTGAATCGTTACTCCGTGATTATCTTGGCGGAGCAGGACTCGCGGTACGCTTACTCTATGATCATCTCACCCCGGGGGTCGACGCCCTGGACCCAGACAACGTCATTGTATTCAGTTGTGGTTTGTTTGCCGGAACCATTGTGTCAGCATCAGCAAAACATGCGGTTGCAACTAAATCCCCTCTCACCGGCATGATTGGTGATGCGATGGCTGGGAGTTTTTTTTCCCATACTCTAAAGCGTGCCGGTTACGATGCCGTAGTCATCAAGGGAAAAGCCGAGGTGCCGACCTATCTATTCATTGACGATAGTGACGTCTTTTTCCGCAATGCAGAAGCGATTTGGGGTCAAGGTTGCTTCGATACTGAAGAATTTATTCGCGAGGAGCTTGGCGATGAGGCAATACGGGTTTCATCGATCGGTCCAGCGGGTGAGAACCTGGTGCGTTACGCATGCATCAGTAACGATCGCGGTCGGCAGGCAGGGCGTACTGGGCCGGGAGCCGTCATGGGATCCAAAAATCTAAAAGCCATTGCGGTACGTGGATCTGGTGTTGTCAGTGTCGACAACAGCACAGCTGTCTATCAAGTTACCCGTGAGCTAAATACTCTTGCGCAAGGTCCGGCTACTGGAAAATATCGCCACCCAGGCACGAACGGCAATGTTCTCGTTTTGAACCGCCTCGGTGTTTTCCCCACCCGAAATTTTCAAAGAACCGAATTTGCCAAGGCCGATCATATCTCTGGTGAAAATATATACCGCCATTACCATGACAAGACTGTAGCCTGTGCAGCCTGCCCCATAGCTTGCGAACAAATCATGAGGGTTGCCGGCGCAGAACCCCATGAAGGAGCACGAGTTTCGCTTGATTACGAAACTCTGTTCGCACTAGGCCCGTGCTGCGATATCGATGATATACCAGCGATCATTCGCGCGGCGGAGTTATGTGATGAATTCGGCTTGGACACTATCAGTACTGGCGTGACTATTGCCTGGGCGATGGAGGCTTTCGAGAAACGATTGCTCAGCGCCCAGGATGGATTCGAATTGCGCTTCGGTGACGCCGAGGCAATGGTCGCCGTGATCCCGATGATCGCCCAGCGTGAAGGGCTAGGCGCACTTCTAGCTGAAGGATCGAGAAGAGCTGCTGAGACGCTAGGCAAAGATAGTGACTACTTCGCCATGCACGGCAAGGGGTTGGAGTTCGCCGGTTATGATCCACGCGGGATGAAGACTTACGCCCTCGGACTTGCAGTCGGTACGCGGGGAGCGTGCCATAACCGATCGCTAGCCTACGAACCAGACCTTCAAGGGCAAGTCGACCGTCATCTGGCAGAAAAGGGACGCGGAGCACTGGCGATGAAGCAAGAAGATATCGCGGTGACACTAGATTCGGTTGGAGTCTGTAAGTTTTTGAGGGGCTGTTTTAGCGACATGTATGAAGAACTAGCTCACCTTTATACCAATGTGACCGGATGGGATATGAACTCGACCGAACTCCGCCGAGCAGGCGAGCGGATTTCCAATCTCAAAAAACTATTCAACATTCGCGAGGGTTGGACACGAGATCTTGATCGGTTGCCACCACGAATTCACGAAGAATCCGTTCCCGATGGCCCAGGGAAAAACATTCCCTTCCCAAGGGAAGAGCTAGAGATTATGGTGGCAGACTATTATGAGGCCCGCGGGTGGACAGCCGACGGTAGGGTGACCCAACCAACGCTAGATCGCCTGGGATTAGCGGATGTCCCGTCGTGACCATGACCGCACCTGTACCGCTCTCACCTGAGGCCCGGTTTGTAGCCTGCGATCCCGAATTGTGTGTCGGATGCCAGTTATGCGAATTCGCTTGCGCTACTGTGAAGGATCCGCATGCCAACATCCTCAAGTCCCGTATCCGTGTTGCCCGCCATGAACCAAGTTTGATGGTCTCAGTGGCCTGTCGTGGGTGTAACGATCCGGCTTGTGTGTGGGTATGCCCACAGGAAGGAGCACTCACCATTAACGTTGATAACCGCTTGATCGATGTCGACAATGACATCTGTGACGGCTGCGGGTGGTGCATAAACGTATGCCCGTTTGGTGCTGTTCTTCTCGACACCGATACCAAACGAGTAGTGATCTGTGATCTTTGCGCTCAGCGTGATAATGGTGCCGCCTGTGTCGAAATCTGCCCCAAGGATGCCTTGGAGATTGCATCTATCGAGATCATAACTAACAAAGCTAATGGCACTGCGGTACAAGCCTTGGTGAAAGAGCTTAATACTTAGCCAGGATTAACTCTAAAAGATGGGGCGTATGAACAGCGAACCGAATACCTTGGTAACTGACCAGCGTAAGTTATCAATTTCACCCCGATATCAGTATGTAACGTGCTCAAGTGCTCTGTGTGTTGGCTGTCAGCTTTGTGAGTTTGCTTGTGCCATGTTCAAAGATGAAACAATGAATGTCCTTCAGTCTCGAATTCGTCTGGTGCGCGTCGAGCCGGTACAGATGAAATCGATCGCTTGTCAGTCCTGTGCTGATCCAGCTTGCCTAAAGATCTGCCACCTACCCGGCGCGATGTTCATTAATGCAGAAAACGGCTTAGTCGCCGTTGACGAGGACATTTGTGATGGCTGCACCCACTGCCTCGAGGCATGCCCGTTCGGCGTCATCGCCCTAGATCCAGACACTAAGTTAGCCAAAATTTGTGATTTGTGCGCAGATCGAGCAGAAGGGCCAGCCTGCGTGGAAATCTGCCCGAAGGATGCCTTAGAAGTTTTAACTCCTGAAGTGATTGCTCAGAGGAGTCGCAAAAACGCGTTGCACCAACTACTGGCAGAATGGGGAACGACTGAGTCTAAATCTATATGCGCTACTGTTGAGTAGCAGAAAGAAACCACGAACGAAGGAAAAATGAATTATGCCGAACTTGAATGACGTGGTAGACCGGGCCATCAGCACCGATGTGCTCATTATAGGCAGTGAGGGAACCGGCGCTCGTGCTGCTCTCGAAATTCAAAAGGCGGGTCTCGACGTTACCGTAGTGACCAAGGGCGTTATGACCAAAAGCGGGGCAACTCTAACCGCGGATGGAGATATTGACATGGACAGTGCGAGTGCCACCGAGCGGCTGGGTGTCAAAGGCGATCTGCGTGACAGTCCGAGAATATTCTTTGAGGATATGGTTAGGGAGTCGAAATATATCTCGAACCAAGAACTGGTTGATATCCACGTTAACGAAGCACCTGATCGAGTTGTTGAGCTGGTTGAGTGGGGTGCCAAAATTGACGGCATCGTATTGGCACAAGGGCACACCTATCCACGTGGAGTTTGGATGCCCGGTGTTGAAATTATGAAGGCGCTTGAAGGGCAGATGAAAAAAGCACCCCATACTCTGGTTGAAAATTTCATGGTTGTCGAACTGCTCAAGAGCGGTGATCGGGTGATCGGGGCAGCCGGATTCGCACTAAATACCGGTGAGTTCTGGGCAATCACAGCGAAGGCCGTGATCATGGCGACTGGTGGTGGTCTTCGACCCTACCCCCACACCACCGCCCCAGAGGAGCTCACCGGTGATGGACAAGCGATAGCTTATCGTGCTGGTACGGAGATGATCGACATGGAATTCCCCATGTTTCTTCCGTACTGTTTGTTGTCGCCGGTGGGCATGGATGGGGTGGATTTTCCATTCCTATTGACCTACTTCCTTGATGCTTACGCGTTGAATCGTAATGGTGAGCGCTACATGTCGAAGTGGGATCCAAAACGGATGGAAAAATCGACCCGGGATATTAATTCTATCGCTCAGGCAATAGAGGCTCTGGAGGGGCGAGGCGGACCCAAGGGTGGGACCTATCTGTCTTTGACCCATCTGCCAGCGAATCTGGTTGAAGATAGTGGTCGCTGGCTCCCGATCGGGATGAACGAATGGCGCTACGGTGAGTTCGACCTTAAAGCGTTCTTACCCGATCTACAGAAAGTCGCTGTCGAGGTCGGCCCAGCATGCCATTACCAAAACGGCGGCATCCAGATCAACGCCCAATGCGAGACAAATATCGACGGCTTATTTGCAGCCGGTGAAGGGACTGGCAGTCTGATGGGTGGCAACCGGATTTCAGGTAATGCGGTCACCCAAACTCAAGTCTGGGGGGTGCGCGCTGGAATCAGTGCAGCAGCCTATGCCAGTGAACACGATGCTGTTGCTCCTGATCCGGCGAAGCTACAAACTATTCGCGACCGCTGTCAAGCTCCACTATTGAAAGATAACGGGCTTTCCCCGATCAAGATGCGGCAGCAACTACAGCAGCTCGCTGGTGACAAAATCGGCGTGGTTCGAGATCAAGCTGGCTTGGAAGAGGGGCTGAAAGGCCTTGAGGAATTGGAGCAGTGTTTGCCCGATCTTGCTACCAAACACAAAGGGAAGATCTACAACCGCGAATGGTTGGAGGCATTACAGATGCCCAATCTGGTTCTTTATATGCAAATGGTGGCAAATGCAGCCTTGACTCGAAAGGAAAGTCGAGGGGCACACTATCGTTTGGATCACCCAAAAAGTGACAATACGGACTGGCTAAAGAACGTTATCGTGTCACAAAAAGCGGGCAAGATGTCGATATCAGCTAAACCGGTGGTCATCAAGCATATCGAGCCGCCCGCGGGGGTTTTCGATTATGGGCACATTCCAGACGGGAGGTGGATCACATGACCCAGGTGCGGAAGATAAAAGTTAAATTACAGCGTTTTGACCCAAATATCTCGGCCCCGGATTTTTCGGAATATGAGGTGCCGGTAGAACCCGGCTCAAGCGTTATGAATGTCCTTACCTACATATACGAAAATATCGATTCTTCGATCGCCTACTATACCTCATGCCGCATTGGTAAGTGCCTTGGCTGCGACATGGGGATCAACGGTACGGTCGACTATGCGTGCACAACACCTGTTCCCGTAGATGATGATTTGACAATAACACCATTACCGGAATATGTAAGAGTCAAAGATGTCACGATCAACCGCGCCCGACCGAAACGTCCGACTGGGAAAAAACCTGTCATTGCCTAGCCCAAGATCAGCCATGAAATGATCGCTTGTCCTGCGCATAACTGGGGTACCGATACCTTGATAACTCACGGCTTTAAATTGTGCCCAGTATTCAGCAAGTTAATATCGAATTTCACACATTCACCCCGATAGATAATATCCGCTACATAGATTGCAACGCCGCTGTCATCTACTACTACACAGTGGGCTTCTGCGGTAGGTGAATTGAGTGCAATGTCTAGTTTTTTAGCTATATTAATATCTGCTGTACCTATGACAAAAGTCTGATGAGCATGTTTTATCTTTATATCGTCCAAAGTAGAGAGAACAAAGAGCGCCGTCTGAGTTCGAAATCGCCTTGGTGATCGGTCAAACACCTCACGAGCTAGGTGTACTTGTGCATAGGCATATGGTTTGTCGCCCCTAGTCTGTAAACTATTGAGAAATACGTAGTCCGCTGCCTCTGCCCCTTCTGCTAGATCTAGCCTAAGCGCCGGTGGCGGCCCCTCAACAGGTAGTTGTTTAGGTACATTATCTTTGATGCTGCCCACAAGCGTATCCCAATCCGTCGCCAGGGGTAACCAATGACGAGCAGGCGGGGTACCAGTTACGAAAGTTCCGCGGCCTTGATAGCGCCGAATCAATCCGTCCTTTTCTAGTAGGTCCATGGCTTGTCGCACCGTAACGCGTGCTACTCCAAATTCTTTCTCCACCTCTTCAAGTGTTGAAATCCTTTCTCCAGGTCTCCACTGACCCTCCGTAATTCGCTGTCGTAAAACTGCCGCTACCTGCGCGTAAAGCGGACTTAAGCTCCGTTCATATGTTTCAATTAATTCACTTGACGTTCTCTTAGTCATTTACTCCCCTCTCTTTTTCAATTCTATGAAAGCCGTTAAATCGTCACTAGATTACCTATCTAACCATCAACTGTATGGAACAAATCTGCTGGTCACATTATCCAAATGAAAAAACATTGCAATTACATTATTGTATGTTTTGCCAACAGTCATGACGACTTTAATAGCGGGATGACCTCCCTCGCTATCGCTTGAATCTGTTCCATTTCGTAGCGGTAGGGAACAAAAATTATCCTGTCTACACCAGCGTCTACGTGAGCCTGTATTTGTTCGAGACACTCGCCCGGTGTACCCATGATTGCACTGTCTGGAGTTGACTTACTCCATTTAGCAAAATCCCACTCCGTATTTAGCCATTCATTCATCGGCCCCTCGACCTTCGAACGAGGACCGACAACTATGGGAATTTGGTTACAACTTGTGAGAGTTGATGGGTCTCTACCAGCTTCTTCAGCAAAGGTACAAACTTTACGCCAATCTGTCGCGAAATCATTTGGTGTGTAAAAGTAGGTCAGCCAACCATCACCCCTTACTCCTGCACGTTTCAGAACACGATCGACATATCCTCCAATCAACAGTGGTGGTCTCGGGCTTTGCACCGCCTTTGGGAACATTCGCGCGTCCCGAAGATTATACGGGCCAAATTCACCTGTCACCCAGTCTTCAGTCAGCAAGTGATTCATGATATCCAAATAAAGATCCATGATTTTTCCACGCTGATGAAAATCAACACCGACAGCATCAAATTCTCGTTTGTACCAACCGGACGCCACGCCGAGTGTCAGCCGCCCATTAGAAATATGGTCGATACTGGTTAACTGTTTAACTAACGTGACCGGGTTTCGCAACGGTAACACAAGAACACCTATACCTAGTTTGACCTTCTGTGTAGTAGCTGCTAACGCCGCTAGCAGGGTTAATGAATCAATGATCGGAAAACAGGGATCAACGCCCAACAAAATATGATCCCAGACCCAGACTGACTCATAGTTCAACTCTTCCGCGCGTTGTGCGAACCTAATGAGCTGCTGGGTATCCGGCACGTTGGGATAACTCTCGAAATTACCCAAGGCTACGCCGAATTTCACCGATGTCCTCATCCTAACTCCCTATCCGAAACCAGATTAAGCAGTGTAGATGCGATCCGGATCGAATTCCTGCAAAACACTTAACTCCCGGTCGGTAGGTGACTCGGTTGTTTCAATACCGTTTGCCTTGATATCAAAACTTGTGTTATCCCGGACTTCATTCAAGGTAACGCCTGGATGCAGCGCCTCTACTACCATTTCTCTGGTGACTGGATCAAAGCCGAGGATCGCGAGATCTGTCACGACTTTAAACATTCCTCCTGCAGGTAATCCCGCCTCTGCCCTGCTGGTTCCACCATCGAGAAACCCCGGGCTGGTAACAAAATCAACTTTATCAACAAATCGTCGCCTTTCATGCTTCATTGCGACAATCATCTGCGTCAGGCTGGATATATCATTGCCACCCCCGGTACCAGGAAGGCGAATCTTAGGATTGCTTGGATCACCAATGTAGGAACTATTGAGATTACCGTACTTATCTATCTGTGCACCACCCATAAAGCCGACGTCTACATAGCCTCTTTGAAGCAACAGCAACACATCAGTAATCGGCAATATCATATTTGCTTTACGCGTGCACCGCTGCTCGTTGGTGGACGGTGGCAACTCTCCCGGTACCACAAACGGCCCCAGCACGCCGCCCTCAAATAAGATGGTTAATCCTGGTGCATGAAGACGTTGCGCCAATGTCGCCGCGAGCAACGGCACCCCAACGCCTGCGAATACTACCTGCCCATCTCGCAAGATTCTCGCACTCATGATGGCAAGCAACTCTGAGGAGGTATGGTTTGCTCCCTCAATCATTGACGATACTCCTCCCTCGACGTGAGGCATCGAGCAACTCAGTTACCCCCAACAGGGAAAGGTAATCTGCCCAGTTCTTCGGCTCCCGATAGTAGCGGTTCAAATACTCTTCCACGCCTGCCACTGGATCCCGCCGGGTTGCTTCAGCATAGGCGCCAAGATGTGAGAAAAACGGCTCGTAATTGCCGTAACACTCGTGCGGGGCTGCCCCAAACGGGGCCTCAACTACCGCATCGACAGTAAGGAAAGGTATCTTTGTCTGATCCGGTGTTCGCCGAATCTGGTCATTCGAGATAATCCTCTCAGTGGTTAAAATCACTCGCTTGGCAGCCATTGCTATATCAAGATCCATGAATTGCAAACCATCTAACTGCGCATTGCCGTATTTATCCGCGCGTTGGACATGTATTAAAGCCGTATCCGGATTGAGCGCGGGCAATAGCAGCAACTTGTCATCGGTATACGGACAAATCATTTCCTTGACGCTTTCAGTTACCACGTCACGCACGCCAGACCCGAGCATCGAACGGGTTGGCATAAAGGGTATCCCCATTGCACCAGCACGGTAACGTAAACCCATCGACATATGGCTCCATTCCTCAAACTTGGCCACATGGTTCTCTGTGAAGTGACGCATGACTTGAGAAATGCCCCAAACAATGCCCTGACTAAACCAGCTGGTAATAATGTGGTCACTGACACCCGATGCATACAATAGATCGCCTTCAGTCGAAACGATACTACGGGAGACAGTTAGTTTTCGTCTTCCACTACGGATAAGTGCCCAAAGCATAGCTATTGGCGTCCTGGACATTGTGCAGCCGCCAATAGCAACATGCTCGCCATCACTAACAAAAGACGCCGCCTCTTCGAGTGTCATTACTTTTTCCCGCAGGCTTCGGTCACGAACTGCCGTTTCGTCTCGCAGCTTTTGGTAAGTTTTTGGCAACGTTGATGCGTGTCCCATTTACCGGCCTCTTCTGTATCAATCTATAAAGAAATCTGCTCACCCTACATGAGCTATACCACTGTCCAATTCAAAGCGTTCGATTACCTCATCCCGCATTGGAAAAAATCCAGTGAACTATTCCTTCCTCGGGCTTAACTTCATTTTTGGCAACCAAAATACAACCGCCATTGGCAGGTAACAAAGATAACATCATACTAAACTTAGTATGTTATATTTGCGACTTGAGCTGTCGTTTTTAACTCTGAATAACACGTATGATGGTATTTTGTGCTTTTTATTGATTAGTAATTTATTATTTTCTGAACATATTTATTGCTTTTTCTCGCCCCGCGTTTGGAAACGATCTCAGGATTGATGAAAGTAGGCTCGTTTAAGACTGGTGATGGTGGGACGGTTCTTACCCATAGAACTTTGCGATGAAAAACGGCAAGGCAATTTTCATTTCTTGAATGTGTTGTCGTTGTTATAGGCAACTCAGAGAGAATATCGGCTTTGGCGCGGTTCCCGCGAAATATACGAAGGAGGTGTGGAAATGGGGGCCGACAAGAGACAACTTTATCTCGATATGATCGATCAGAAACATGATCACGCCATCGAGTTCTTGCAAAAAATCATTTCCATTCCAAGTGTCACCGGCGATGAATTAGCGATTCAACAGCACTTAGGAGTATATCTTGAGAGCCTGGGTCTAGACGTCGACATGTGGGAGACAGACTGGGAAGAGCTAAAAAAGCACCCCGGTTACCGTCCTGTAGATCAAGGATATGAAGGGCGCCCTAACATCGTAGCTACCTTGAAAGGAAGCGCTGGTGGGCGTTCGCTACTATTGAATGGTCATACAGATGTCATACCCATCGGGCGTAAGGAAGGCTGGAGCGTAGATCCTTGGGGAGCTGAGATAAGGGACGGGCGGATCTACGGCCGGGGTGCAGCTGATATGAAAAGCGGTGTCGCTGCATTCATTATGGCCATTGATTGCATGCTTTCCGCCGGTCTCAAACCCAAGGGTGACATATTCATCAATCTCGTCATTGACGAAGAATTGAGTGGGCATGGAACTTTGGATACCGTGATCAGAGGATACAAGGCGGATGCGGGAATCTCGGGCGAGACCAGTGGGTTAGCAGTTCAACCCGCCTGCATCGGCCGCATCTGGTTTGAGATTATGATCGTTGGGAAGGCGGCGGGAATTCAAAAACGATACCAGGGCGTAAGTGGCATTACTTTGGGCAACCAGATTGCCCAAGTGGTACAGGAACTTGAAAATACTAGGGTCGCGACAGTGTCCCACCCTCTGTACCCCAATGCACTGGATTCATTGCCTTGCATAATCGGCAGCTTCTCATCCGGTAACTACCCTAGCGCCTTTCCAGACACATGTCTTCTAAAGGGGAGTATCGGAACGCTTCCAGGTGAAGACCATGAAGGAGTGAAACAAAGCCTGGTCGATAAGGTCGCGAATGCGGCAGCGAAAGATTCGTGGATGAAAGATCATCCACCGGAAGTGCGCTTTGTCGGGTTTGATGCCGAAGCTTCACATATTCCTGTGGACCATCCAATTGTTGCTACGCTATGTAAAAACTTTAAAAAGATAACGGGGCGAGATCCGGAAATCAGTGGGCGTCAAGGAGCCGCCGACACAAGATTTTTGAACTCCTATGGAGAAACTCCGACCGTCATCTTTGGGCCAGGATCGTCTGACATCATGCACTCTAACGATGAATACGTTCCCATCGATGACTACTTAACGGCCATAAAAATTACGGCACTCAGCATAGCTGATTGGTGCGGACTGGAATAACGGGAGAGTTAGATTTTCGGTGCTTGAAGGTTGTTATGGCCGTTGTGCGCCACACAAGGAAACTGTGTTATTACTTTCTAGTCCAAATCATCAATTGCATGACTTATGGCGTGGTGCAATTAGCAACCCTTTCTCACAATATCTTCCAGTTTTCTAGCCCGGATGATCTGGCCGTCGAGGCCCGCGTCGCTGACTGAGCTACCGTCAGTAACTGGCTGTAGTAGACGGCCCTTCTCATTGATCCGGCATCACTGTAGTCTATTTGCTGTTGTCCGGCACCATCACCAGTTGGGATACCACCGCGTGGGCCGGCTGCTCGAGCACAAACAGTACACCACGGGCGATGTCGTCAGCCTCTAGGCACAGACCGTAGTTTTCATAGTACTGGTCACCACGTTCGCTGCTCGCAAAACGGGTTGCGGCAAATTCG
>MPLZ02123062.1_pt1 | contig 25931 bp, 17 predicted proteins | sample 1617311 | NCBI WGS metagenome assembly MPLZ02 (sample SAMN05944806, study PRJNA350692) | marine metagenome | biome: marine; feature: ODZ; material: water; isolation source: 160 m water sample filtered on 0.2 um supor filter | place: Pacific Ocean | collected 2012-04-08 | depth 160m m | reverse complement strand
TACGAGGTACTGTCGCTCTCGACTTATCCGTTGGTCACGCATCACCAGGACGATGATGCGATCAAAGGCGGACGCAAATACCTAACCTATCTGCTTGGCACCTCAGTCGCCTTGGCTCTGCCGGCGATGATTATCGTTTACGAGCGAACCGGGAACCTCAACTTCACCAACGGCGGCGTGTTAGCGGATGTCACAAGCACAACACTGCTCGTCGTTTTACTCGTAATGTTCCTTTTCGGTTTTGCCAAGGCCGGACTGATGCCGTTTCACGCCTGGCTGCCCGGTGCGATGGTGGCGCCGGCACCGGTCAGCGCGCTGCTGCACGCGGTGGCCGTGGTGAAGGTTGGCGTCTTCTCGATCATACGAGTGTTGACAGGCATCTTCGGGGTGGACCTTTTGGCGAAAACACCGTCACTGAGTACCATCGTCTGCGTGCTGGCCGCCATCACGCTGATCGTGGCGTCTCTCATCGCGCTCACGCAGGACAACATCAAGAGCCGCTTGGCCTATTCGACCATCGGCCAGTTGTCGTACATTATTTTGGGCGTCGGCTTGGCCACAAAAATTGGTATCGCTGGAGCCGCGCTGCACATCCCCATGCACGCCTTCGGCAAGATCACACTATTCCTTTGTGCCGGAGCTATTTATCAGGCGTGCGGGGCCAAGTGCATCAGCGAGATTCATGGAATAGGCCACAAATTCCCAATGACAATGACGGCGTTTTTTATCGGCTCACTTTGTGTCATCGGTCTCCCCCCAACCGGCGGATTCATCAGCAAATGGTATCTGCTCAACGGCTCGCTCGACTCCGCACAGCAATGGGCGTTCGCTGTTTTTCTCACTAGCTCCCTGCTTAACGCCGCCTATTTTTTGCCGATTGTTTACAAGGCGTTCTTTGCCAAGCCAACCGACACGGCCCGATTGGAGAAAGCCAAGGAGCCGCCGCCCATGACCGTCGTGCCGCTGTTCATCACCTCCGCCGGCTGCCTGCTGTTGTTTTTCTTTTCCGACAAACTTTTTAAACTCGCCGATACGTTCGCTAAAATGTACACAGGCCCATGAGCGAGACACCCGAAAAACCATTCGTCCCCGACAAGCCCACGGTCAGCCGGAAATTCTGGATCGCGCTGTTGGTGACTTGCGTCGTATCCGTTTTACTCGAGTTGCTCGCACACCGGCATGTGCATTTTAAAAATGTCGATTCAGACTTCGCCTCGGCAACGAACTGGTTCGGTTTTTACGTCGCGCTTGGCTTCGTCGCCTGTAGTGGTGCGATCCTCTTAGCCAAGGGCTTGGGATTGTTCCTGAAAAAGAAGGAAGATTTTTACGATGACACTCCTTAACAACATCCCGCCGGGACTCATACTGATCCTCGGTGCGATCGTGCTACTGTTGCTCCCGGCAACGGCACGCAAGGCCGGTGCCATCGGCTTGGCCGCGCTTGGGTTCTTCGCCATCTTCCAACTCGAAGACGACTCGCAGCTCTTCCACACGTTGCTCGGCTTCAAACTCACCCTGCTCAGGGTGGACCCCACCAGTAAAGCGTTTGGTTATATTTTCACATTGTGTGCGGTCGCCGCCTTCATTTTTTCATGGCACGAAAAGAGCCGCGCCGAGAACACCGCCGCCTTGGTTTACATTGGCAGCGCGCTTGGCGTTGTGTTCGCCGGCGATATGATCACGTGGTATGTCTGCTGGGAGTTGATGGCCATCGCGTCCACGTTCCTTGTCCTCGCCCGTAAAACGGAGAAATCGCTCAAGGCCGCCCAGCGCTACATCCTCGTCCACCTGGCCGGCGGCTTGATTTTGCTCACCGGCATTTTGCTCCATGTTCACGAAACCCGCTCGATCGCGTTTGACGCGTTCCCAAAAGACGCAATCGGAAGCTGGTTCATTCTGGTTGGCATTTTGATCAACGCGGCGGCGGTACCGTTCTCCAGTTGGCTACCGGACGCCTACCCCGAATCGACCGTCATGGGCGGGGTCATCCTGAGCGCGTACACCACCAAGACCGCCGTTTACACGCTGATCCGTGGTTTCCCTGGTTGGGAGATTCTTGTCACGGTTGGCTGCGTGATGGCCCTTTACGGCATCATCTACGCCCTGCTTGAAAATGACATGCGCCGCATCCTCGCCTACAGCATCATCAACCAAGTCGGCTTCATGGTGTGCGGCGTGGGCATCGGCACCGAACTCGCCATCGCCGGCGTCGTCGCGCACGCCTTTTGCCACATTATTTACAAGGCGCTGCTGTGGATGTCCGCGGGGGCCGTGCTGTTCCGCACCGGCAAAAGCAAATGCACCGAGTTGGGTGGCCTCTACAAGACCATGCCGCTCACGATGATCCTCGGGACGATCGGCGCGCTGGCGATTTCCGGCGTGCCGTTGACCAGCGGTTTCATCAGCAAAACACTCATCGTCGCCGCCGCCGAACACAAAGACTACATTTGGGCCTGGCTGGTTTTGGAGATCGCCTCGGCCGGTGTGTTCCTGCATGCCGGCATCAAGTTCCCTTACTTCGTGTTTTTCAACGTCGACCGCGGACTTCGCCCCAAGGAAGCCCCCAAGCCGATGCTCATCGGCATGGGCCTGCTGGCGTTCCTCTGCATCTTGCTCGGATGCTACCCTGCACCGCTATACAACATTTTGCCGGACAGCGAGTACATCGAGTCAACGACCTTCTCGACAATCTATATCGGCCATTTCTCGAACGTGGTAACCATGTTCCAGCTATTAGCGTTCTCCGCCTTGGCCTTCTTTGTTTTCCTGCCCTGGCTCAAGCGCACTCCGACCATCTCCATCGACTTCGACTGGTTTTACCGGAAAGGCGCCAAGCTCTTTTACGCAGCCATGGACCGCTCACTCAACGGCCTGAATGCAGCGGCCGACAAGTACGTGATCAAGACCTTCCTCCCGGCGCTAACGCGGTTCGCGCTCGTCGCCCCGGCGACCCTCACCGCCATGGCGCTCAAGCCGGTTTGGAAGGCGATCGACCCCGACGAGGCCAGTTTGACCAAGCGCCACGACGATCTCATGGCCAGATTCACGACAGGCACCTTCCCCATCTCATATTCCGCCACCTGCGTTCTCATTTTCCTCACCCTGCTCATCTTCATCGGTCGTACCGTCAATTGACCCTTCCCCTTGGCCGAACGATCTGAACAAACACGACAATCTTCTTCCCGTAAGATTTTTTGCGAAAAGAAAGAATTTGACTTTTCCCAATTAATAACATCAACTGAATCAGTACTACCTATTATTCAAATGAAGAAAACACTTATTTTCACATTGGTTTTCATGCCTATTCTCAATTGTTTTTCAGAAATCACAGGGCATTGGGAATTCAACGGCACACTGAACGCAACTATTGGCCAAGACCTCGTATGGGCTTGGGAACAGGGGGATGCATCCTTTGATACTACAGACACATTCGGGATTTCTGACATTAACGGCAAACCCGCAAATGTCTTAAATTTCCCTGACTCCGACGATCTAAGTGACTTTGCAGGAATCGAGGTCGCTCATGGCGCCGAGCTTGATGAAGACAGTTGGCTGCTCCACGAATACACTATAATCATGGATCTGCTTTATCCAGAAGGATCGGCTGGATCCATAAGGGCACTCGTATCTAATGAATATTTAGGACAAGCAAAAATAACGATAAATGAGTCCGATAAAATTGGCGGAGCTAGTTTCCACGGCAAAATTTCAGCGAACACATGGCACAGGGTGGCCGTTGTGGTGAGCCACTCAAACAAGACGATTACCTATTACATTGATGGCGCTAAAGTTGGCGAAGAATCCATTGGAGGACTGGTGGACGGTCAAGGTAAGCATTCACTTGAGGATTTCTTTTACCTTTTTACAATCAATGGACTATCAAAGGGAGGCTACATCAACAGCATGCAGTTTAATAATTTGGCGCTCCCGGATTCGGTCATCAGCGATTTAGGAGGTGCCACCGCCGCGGGAATTCCCGCGGCCGAACCCCAAAAACCTTATGTCGTTTCAGTTCACCCCAAGCCTACCCCATACCTGCGTCCTGTCCCATCTGAAATTCAACCCGACACCGAGATTAGCGTGGTCTGGCAGGATGGCCAAAACACCTTAACGCCATCCTCCGTGAAGATTTATCTAAATGAACAAATGGTAAACACCGAAACAACCAGCGATGGCCGGCAAACAACCGTCAAAGTGCTGGACAACGATCTGCTTCTTGCTTCCACAAACTACAACGTAAAGGTGACTGCCACTGACTCCAGTGGGGCAGGATTAAGCAAGCAATGGCGGTTCAAGGTGACTGATTACCGCCTAGTGGAGGCTTCCGATATAGCGACCAAACCAGGAAACCTGAACGAGGGTTTCATTGCAAGATCAGCACAGGCACCGGCTGAAAGTGCTATCCGTCATGACTTCAAGCGAGCGACTTTTCAACTTGCTGAAATCCTTGTTGACGATCTTGGAAGCAAGGTTGCCAATGAGGCGATCAAAGGAGAACTAGAGGGCGGGTTCGACTCCTACGACCTGATAGATTTTGAAAAATCTGGCTCTGTCTTTGGTAATTTCATGAACGACGATTTCTTCCCTGGAATCCCAGGCTCGGGAGAGCATGATACTTTATTTGCAACAGAGATCCTCTCATATCTGGAATTACAGAAAGGCGTTCACACCTTTGGGGTCAATGTGCATGTGGGGAAACCCGACCAAAACGACGAGGATCATTTCAGGGTGTTTATCGGCTCAAACCCGCGTGATTATTTTTCAAAATCCCTGGGCGAGTTTGAATTGACACTACTCGGCTTCAAGGATGGCCCCAATGACACAACGTTTGATTTTTCCGTTGAGAAAGACGGTCTCTATCCTGTCAGAATTATTTACTGGAACAAGACCCGCGGAGCCGGACTGGAATTCTACTCTGTGGACAGGGAAACAGAGGAAAAAATCCTTGTTAACGATCTTGATGATGAACGCGCAGTCAAGGCTTTCTACAACGCTTCCCTTCTCGGCACACCTCATGTTGTCAATGTCAAACCAATCCCTGGCTCATCTGGGAACAATCCGGGCGATCCAATCGAAATAATTTTGGGCGATCAGTCCGGAAAAACAGACCTTTCCTCCATTGTGATGAAAATAAATGGTGAGAATGTTGAACCAGAAATAAGCAGGGAAAACGGGATAATCACTTTAACACAGTCCCTCAATTTAAATTTTGCCAGCCAGGCGGAATATGATGTTTTTCTTTCATTAAAAGCCAAGGGGGAAACTGTCCCTCAAGAGTATGTTTTTGGTTTTAATGTAGATGCCAAAAACCAGATCAAGGTAACCGGGTATTGGGACTTCTCAACCGACTTGAACGCTTCAGTGGGTAACAATCTCGAATACTTGGACGGACCTGATGGAGCCACAGCGGGAGCCACCGAGTTTGGCACCACCGATTCCTTCGAACTGCCGGGCATACAGGGTGAATCGGCCGCAGTCATGAAGGTGGGGCATGTGGGCGCAAACGCCAATTTCGGCTATCTCATGAAGCACGGAATCGCCCCCAACGGAGGAGGAAATCGTGTCAATCAGTACACCTTAATCTACGACGTTTACTTTACCGGGGGCGGCAATGGCTGGCCCTCGCTGGCCAACCTCGACACATCGGGTGATGCGGATGTGTTCTGGCGGCGCAACGACGGCGGTATTGGCCAGGGCGGAGGCGGATATGAACCGGTGGACCCGGCCGTGAAAGTCAACGTCAACACATGGCATCGGGTGATTCTGGCCTTTGATTTGGCTGGTGGTCTTTACGAGAAGTACGTGGATGGTGTTTATCATTCCAAGCAGAACAACGGAGGACTTGATGGACGGCAGGCTGCCAAAGACACCATCTGGCTCTTCAACGACAATGACGGTGAGAACGGCGAGGCCTACGTGGGTAGCATCGCCGTCTACGACCGTAAACTCAGCGCTGATGAGGCTGCAATTCTTGGTTCGGCAAAAGGATCAGGTATTCCCGTAAACCTTGAATCTGTTCCAGAAGTCCTCGATTTATTCTTTTATCAATATGCAGAGGGAAGCAGTTACAATAAATTACTCGAAATACATAATCCCACTGATTTAGAGATAGATTTGTCAGGTTATGCATTTCCCAACCAAAACAATGGAGCCGATTCTGCGGAGAGTTTTGATTACTGGAACAGCTTCCCGGAGGGGGCAAAGATTGCTCCAGGTGGGAATTACATAATTGCCCATCCAGATGCTGACCCTTCAATCGTGGCGGTTGCTGGTCATTTCCACAAATATCTCAGTAATGGTGACGACGCCTATGCTTTGGTAAAAGGAACAAAGGAAAGCTACGAAGTAATTGATGTTATCGGTGATATTGCCGGAGACGATCCGGGCAGCGGTTGGAGTGTTGCAGGCGTATCAAACGCAACCAAAGATCATACATTAATCAGAAAGGACTTTATTAATCAGGGAAATACCGATTGGGTGGCATCAGCTGGAACAACTCCTGAAGATTCAGAGTGGATCATTCTGGATAAAGATGTATGGGACGGAATTGAAAGCATCCCTACAATATTCGTTACCGGACAAGCAGATGGGACAATAAGTATTGAGTTCGAGGGTAAACTTCAATCCTCGGCCAACATCACCGGCCCCTGGAGTGACATTGATGCCAACAGCCCAACGTCAATCACTGCCGATCAGCCACGACAGTTTTACCGCGCCCGGAATTAATCCGCCAAGCGGTCGAGCAGTCTTGCCGCATCGGTCTCCATGAAGAACAGGTCGCGATGGTCTGAGTGCAGGAAACCGTCGCGCTGCATTGCTTCAAAGAAGCCGTCAATGTTGTCGTAAAAGCCGCCAACATTGAACAGCGCGATTGGTTTGTCGTGGTAGCCAAGCTGCCGCCACGTCACGGCCTCGAAAAATTCCTCCATCGTGCCGATGCCGCCTGGGAGCGCGATGTAGCCGTCGCTCAACTCATGCATCTTCGCCTTCCGCTCGTGCATGGCGGACACCACGTGCAGCTTAGACAATTCCTGGTGCGCCAACTCGCGGTCGACCAGCTTTTCCGGAATGACACCGACCACCTCGCCTCCGCCGTTCAGTGCCGCATCGGCCAGCACACCCATGAGGCCGATGTTGCCCGCGCCGTAAACCAAGCCCAACCCCCGCTCTGCCATCGCTTGGCCAAGCTCTTTGGCCGCCGCGGCATAAGCGGAATTGCTCCCCACAGATGCGCCGCAAAAAACGCAGATGTCCCGCACCGTCCGCATCACTTGGCCAAGTGCAGGCTACTGCTTCAAGCCGGTGCGCCGGGCCCAGTCATCCCAGTCGTTGGCCAGTCGCTTGGCCATCGCGGGGTGAGCCGCCGACAGGTCATTCGTCTCCGTCCGGTCGGCTTCCAAGTCAAACAGCGACCACTTTTTGTCGAGTTTGTCCCAGACGACCTTCCACCTGCCCTGACGCAGCGCGCGGTTGCCGGACCATTCCCACGCGAGTTGTTTGTGCCCCTCCCGCGTGCCGCCGCGCAGCACCGGCACTAGACTTTTGCCCTCGACCGGGAGGACGTTGTGCCCGTTGTGTTTTTTCGGATATTCCACCCCAGCCAACTCGAGAAACGTCGGCAAAAAATCGATGATGTGCCCGACTTCTTTCGTGATCACCCCCCTGGGTACGCGGCCCGGCCACCACGCGATACACGGTGTGGCGATCCCTCCCTCGTGCGCCCAGCTTTTGTAGCGGCGAAACGGCGCGTTCTGCGCCCAACCCCAGGACGGCCCTACGGCGGCATAAAACTCCTTCGGCCCGGGGACGATCTTCGGCGAGCGCCCGCCCGGTTCCTCGGCGCAGCCACCGTTGTCGGAGAGAAACAATACCAGCGTGTTGTCGGCTTCGTCGCTCTTCCGCAGTGCAGCCATTAGGCGGCCGATATTTTGATCCATGGAGTCGATCATCGCCGCATAAACTGCCATCCGCAAATCCTCGTGATCGTGGTTGGCCGACTCCCAGTCGTACGCCCGTGAGTCGCGGCCGGAGAGTTTCCACTTGGGATCGATCAACCCCATCTTGAGCATCCGCTCATGTCTCTGCTCGCGCATTTTGCCCCACCCCATCCTGAATTTGCCGGTGTACTTTTTGATGTCCTCCGGTTTGGCATGCAGCGGGTAGTGCGGAGCGGTGTAACAAATATGCAGGAAAAACGGCTGGGACTTTTTTGAGAATTTCCCGACGCACTCGATGGCGTGATCAGTGAAGGCATCCGTCGTGTAGTAGCCGTCCGGAAACTCCGTGAGGGCCCTGTCGTTGTGGCCAAACTTCCGGATACGCCCGCCCTTGTACTTGGGATCGCGCTGTTTCGGGTTAAAGAAATTGCAGCAGCCGTCGAGCAACCCGTAATACTCATCGAAGCCCCGCCGATACGGATGAGTCGTCTCGCCAGATCCAAGATGCCACTTGCCGCTGAGCGCCGTCTGGTAACCAGCCAGTTTCATCGCCTCACCAAGCGTGACCATGTTTTGCTGCAACAACCCACCCTTGCCTCGGCGCGGATAGAGGCCAGTCAGGATCGATGCCCTCGTGGTGGTGCACTTGGCGTTGTTGTAAAACTGGGTGAAGCGCATCCCCTCCGCCGCGAGGCGGTCGAGGCTCGGCGTGCTGACCTCGCCCCCATAGCAGCCAATGTCACTCCAGCCCATGTCGTCGCACATGATCAGCACGATGTTCGGCCGCTCCGCCGGCTTGGCCAAGCCACCCGATTGAGCCGCACCGAAAACCAACGCCAACAAGAGGCACATGGCCGGGAGGGTGAAATTGGATATACGCATCGGCGCGAACGTAGTGCGCCTGGCCAAGCACGGCCAGTTTTTTGTCAAATCAACCGTCCCGATGGTTGCTTTGCGCTTGGCCAGGTTTTATTGTCGCGTCCGCATGAACAACCGGATATTCCCCCGCTGTATTGTAACGACCCTGTTGCTTGCCCTGGCTTGCTTCGTACCATCCAGCGCACAGGCCCAGCCCCTCTCGCCCAAGCAATCCGGCGCGCCTTGGCCAGACTGGGAACTGGCCGATTTCCAGCCCAAGAGTCCGAGATACCAACAGACTTACGGGCTCAAACATTTCCATGGTCAGGTGACCTTGGTCGCCCTGTTAGCAGGTTACTGAAGCTACTGTATCCGCCAGATCGTGAATCTGGAGAAATTAAAGCTCGAATTTGAAGCCAACCGGGTCAAGGTCAACATCATTACCATCAACATTGCTTCTGCCCAATCCGACCAGCACGAATTCACCTCGCGGTGCAGTTTTCCGCTGTTTCAGGACACTGATCTCGAGAACGCATTCGGGCAACACCAGGGCAGCAAGGACGACTATTACATTTACAATGAACGCGGCGAGCTGTCGGACTTTTTCCCGATCGGGGGAGATCGCGAGTCCGATCTTGCCTCCCCCGAGGGCTACGCGAACATCAAGCAGGCTATCTTGGACGCCCCGTTCCAGAGTCGCTTATCGGTGGACACCGTTGCCGCTGTGAAGATCGACGGCATCGCTGGCCGCACCTATCGAATCGACTTCAGCGAGGATCTTGGCGACAAGAAACAATGGAAGCCGCTGAAGACCGTCACAATCGACGCCGATCAGTTTATCTACGTCGACCTCGAGGCCACCCGGTCACGGAAAAAACGCTTCTACCGTGTTGAGGAAGTTCCGTGAACCGAACCCGGTCGCACATCCTCGCGCTGGATCAGGGGACGACCAGTTCGCGAGCGATTGTTTTTGACGCGCTTGGCCAAGCGGTGGCGGTGGCGCAGCAGGAGTTCCTGCAAATCTATCCCAGACCCGGCTGGGTCGAGCATGACCCCGCGACAATCTGGAAAACCCAGCTGAACACGGCCAGACGGGCTTTGCGCCTGGCCAAGCTCTCGGCCGCCGACATCGCCGCGATCGGCATCACAAACCAGCGCGAGACCACCCTCGTTTGGGATCGCACCACCGGCAAACCGATCGGCAACGCCATCGTTTGGCAGGACCGCCGGACCGCCGACATTTGCGATACACTGCGCCGGGACAGGGCCGACCGGCTGATTCGCCGCAAAACTGGGCTGGAACTGGATGCCTACTTCAGCGCGACCAAGATCCGGTGGCTGCTCCGGCACACCAAGGGCGCCTTGGCCAAGGCGCGCGCCGGGCGGCTGGCTTTCGGCACGATCGACTCGTGGCTGGTCTGGAATCTCACCGGCGGCCAGGCACACATCACCGACGTCACAAACGCCTCGCGAACCATGCTGTTCAACATCCACACCGGCAAATGGGATGACGAATTGCTAAAGCTATTCGGCATCCCGCAGGCGGTTTTGCCCAAGGTAGCTTCATGCAGCGAGGTGTACGCCCAGACCCAAGCCCTTGGCCAAGGGATCCCCATCGCGGGCATCGCCGGCGACCAGCACGCTGCCCTCTTCGGCCAATGCTGCCACAAGCCCGGCATGGTCAAGAACACCTACGGCACCGGCTGCTTCATGCTCATGCACACCGGCGACAAGCCGATGGCATCCCGCAGCAAGCTGCTCACCACCGTCGCATGGAAAATCGGCGACAAGACGGAATACGCGCTTGAGGGTAGCGTGTTCGTCGCCGGCGCAGTGACGCAATGGCTGCGCGACGAGTTGGGCATCATCAAGTCGTCCGCCGAGATTGAACGCCTAGCCCAGCGCGTGCCGGACAATGGCGGCGTCCACCTCGTGCCGGCTTTCACCGGACTGGGGGCGCCCCACTGGGATCCGCACGCGCGCGGCACGATCACCGGACTGACTCGCGGCTCCACCAAGGCACACATCGCCCGGGCCGCGCTCGAGGGAATCGCGTTTCAGGTCAATGATGTCATCGCAGCGATGGAGCGAGACGCCGGAACCAAGCTCCGCGAACTTCGCGTCGACGGCGGCGCCAGCGCCAACAACCTGCTGATGCAATTCCAGAGCGACCTGTTGGACGTCCCCGTGATCCGCCCCGCCAACACCGAGACCACCGCGCTGGGCGCAGCCTATCTCGCCGGCCTGGCCGTGGGCACCTGGAAGAGCAAACGTGAAATTGCCAGGCGATGGAAGATCGCCCGGCGTTTCAAGCCCTCCATGAAACCCGCTACCCGCAAAACGTTGGTTGCGGGGTGGACTAAGGCCTTAAAACAAGCCATCCAATAATATGAATTAAATTATATTTATATTATTGATACGCAAACAATCGCGCCTATAATGTTGCCTGTATGAACTATCCGGTTGAACTGAACTTCAAAAAAATCGCTCTGGCAAAACAGGCCACGCTGACAGAATCCAACGGCAACTCGATTGCTTATGCCCGGCAAAAAATCCTGAAACTTAAAGAGGAACTCGAAGTATTTGAGGATAAAACAAAAACCAAGCGAGTCTGTACAATTAAAGCCAACAAGGTCATTGACTTTAGCGCGGCATATCACTTTTACACAGAAAACGAGCAACTCTTTGGTTCCATACAACGCAAAGGCCTCCGTTCACTATGGAAAGCAACCTACCTGCTTAACGAAGCCAGTGGCAACCAGTACGCAACCATACAGGAGGAGAAACCTTTCGCAAAGGTTGTTGATGCGCTACTGGGCGAACTCCCTTTTGTTGGCTTAGTTTGCAACTATATTTTCAACCCATCGTACATTGTAAGAAGTGAAGACGGAACTGAACTTTTCAGGCTCACAAAAGTTCCGAGCTTTTGGGGTGCACTGTTCAAAATAGACAAACTAGCCGATGTTACTCCTGACGAAGAAATTCGCTGTATGATGAGTCTTTTGATGATGATTTTTCTCGAAAAATCCCGAGGGTAAACAATTCCATTCAACAACATCGAGCGGCCGCGAAACGACTTTCGCGGCTTTTCTTTTGGCAGCCAAGCTTGCATTCAAATGAAAGCAGCATGACGCTCGCGAACCAATGAAAATTTTCCGAACCCTGAATGCTCTTTCTGGCATTGTTGTTCTGACCTTTCTGCAAACAACATCACTTCACGCCGCAAGTTTGGTCGGTAAGATTGTTGACGAACAATCCGGGGTATATCTCGCCGCTCGTGTGTACGTCGAGAATGCAAAAGGTGAATGGTTTTTCGTGGAATCCCCCGAGGGGGGGGGGTCGGCGGTGCGCTACGACAAGACAAACTGGCTGCGGAAAGAGTCGTTTGAGAAACACACGACCGTCTCAGCGCATCCGTTCCGGGCCGAACTGCCGCCAGGCGAGTACACGATCACGGTGGAGCGCGGGAAGGAGTACTTCACCGAAACCAAGCCGATCTCGCTTGGCCAAGCGGACACGGAGGTCGAAATCCACCTGCGCCGCTGGATCAACCTGGCCAAGCGCGGATGGTACTCCGGAGAGACACACATCCACCGCACCCTACAGGAACTGCCCAATGTCATCCAGGCTGAGGACCTCAACGTCGCGATGCCACTGACCTACTGGGTGACGAAGTCTGGCCTGCCTCCCACCTCGGGGAACAAGAACATCGGCGGCGAAATCCCGGACAGGCTGATTACGGTCGACCCCACTCACCTCATCTGGCCACGCAACACCGAGTACGAGATTTTTTCGGTTGGCCCGAAACGCCACACGCTTGGCGCGCTGTTTTTCCTCAACCACAAGTCAGTGTTCAACGAAGGTGTCCCGCCCTGGGGACCCTTGGCCAGGCGCGCCCGCAACGAGGGAACGATTCTCGACATGGACAAGCTCGACTGGCCGTTCTCAATAACCCTGCCGCACAGCACCGGCGCACGGCTGTACGAGCTAGCCAACAACCATCTGTGGCGCACCAAGTTCGCGTTCACCAAGTGGAACTCCCCCACTCCCAGCTTTTTACAGCCCCCAGCCGGCAACACCACTGGCAATGAGGAGGAATGGATGAACTACACCCTCGGCCAATACTACACGTTGCTCAACGCCGGGTTCGACCTCGTACCGACCGCCGGCTCGGCCAACGGTGTCCACCCTGTGCCGGCCGGGTTCAGCCGCGTGTACGTGCATTTGCCCGGCGGGTTTAGTTATGAAAAATGGCTCACCGGCCTGAAGCACGGTCGCAGCTTTGTCACGACCGGCCCGATGCTGTTTGCAACCGCGAACGGGCAGCAACCCGGCACAACACTATCGCTTGGCCCGGGCGGCGGCGAAGTGACCGTGACCGGCGAGGTCATCAGCGAAACGCCGGCCTCGTTCCTCGAAATCGTTTTCAACGGTCGTCCTGTCCGCCTTATTCGCGGCAAACCTGGCACCACCACGACCGGTGCGAATCGAAAGACCTTCTCCACTACTTTGCCAATCAAGACGAGCGCCTGGCTCTCTGTTCGCTCCTTCGAGGAACGCCACGGCGGGCGGCTTCGTTTCGCACACACCGGCCAATGGACGATCAACGTTCCCGGCAAACCACTCCACCCTTCACCCAAGGAAAAGGAGTATCTTACTGAGCGCGTGCAGGCTGAGATCCACCGCAGCAAAGGCATCGTCTCGGCAGAGGCCATGGCCGAATACAACGCCGCCCTCGCGCATTACAAAAATCTCACCACGAGCAACCCGCCCACCCCCGAGGCCCGCGCGCCCAAGCGCGACAGTGAACTCCGACGCTGGCTCGACAACATGGTCACGCACCACCGCTACTCGCCGCACGAGGTGCGCGCCGCCACCGGACTGCCCCTGGCCAAGGTGCGCCAACAACTCGCCGAATGGAACATCACCGACAAGCGCTTGGCCAAGCAACCTGCCGATGTCCCGTTAAAAGTGCTACCATACCCGGGCGGCCGCCATCCGCGCATCGGGTTCCTCGATGGCGCGCTTGTGCCACAGCGCGAAACAAAAATTAGCATCTTCACCCCGTGGGATCCCCACAGCTACGCCGTAGTCGATGTACCGGAAGCCATCTGGTCCAACCTTGGCCTGACCTATCTCGCCCACACGCACATCCCAACGGTTTGGGACAAACAGGGTAAAAAACTCGAGCCGCTCGAGTGGCAAAAGAACGAAGACGACTCACTGGCCTTTGAGCGAAAGCTGCCCAACGGCATCATCTTCGGCAGCCGGGTGGCCCCCGAAAAAGAGATCGTCAAGATGAAGCTTTGGATTCGCAACGGCTCACCGAAGACGCTCACCGGCCTGCGGGCGCAAGTGTGCGTAATGCTCAAGGGCCTGGCCGGTTTCAACCAGCGCATCCACGCCAACAAGGTCATCGACGGCACTTGGGTGGCCTGTCGCGACGCCGACGGTCAACGCTGGATCATCACCGACTGGGAGCCTCTTCATCGGCCCTGGGAAAACCCGCCCGTCCCCTGCTTACATGCTGACCCTTCCTTCCCCGATTGCCCCTCCGGCAAAACTGTCGAAGCCAACGGCATCATTACTTTTTACGAAGGTACAGACATACATCAACAAATCGAAAAACTTAATAAACTAATCCTAAACAGGCAATAATCTACACTTCCTAAATTTTGGGCACTTCGTTGACCGTGTAGTAGGCATGACGGTGAAGGAGCTCGCCTTGGGAGCGATCACGCAGCGGGGCGAGGTCAAATTCATGCACGTGGCCGCGCTTTAATGCGCTAAGTACCAACGTGGCACTTAAACCATCAGCGCCCAACTTCACGCTCTTCACGGTCAAAGCCATTTGATCCACTTCCGGTCCGCCGTAGGCGCCGTGGTAAATATGGGTGAAGGTGGTCACCTTGTAGCTCTTCGGATCGTTGCCGGTCTTGGAATCCACGGGCTTGGTGAACATGATTCGAAAGCCATCAGGCGTGATGTGAATGCGTTTAATTTCAAACGGCATCCGCCCGGTCCAATCCAATCGTTCCAGCGCGAAGGGCTTGATGCCACGCACCGGCCAGCCACGGTTGGTGCCGCCACAGAGCAAACGGCCCATCGGCGTAAACTGTACGTTTAGGATACCGGTGGAAAGACCTTCACGAAACGGATAACACGCGCCCTGCCATACGCCGTTCACCTGCTCCGTGGTCGCACGCATGATGATGGACTGCGTGTAGTCACCGAGAAAGATCTGGTTCTCAAATGGTCCAAACTTTCCGCCTGTACGATCGACCACATAACCTGTAATCGACCGGCCCATGCGAATGTATGGAAAAATCACTGCATACGGCACCAGCTCCTTTACCTTCTCCTTCTCGGTGATAATACGCGTGCCACTCTCCGGCTCAATCGGCCGCTTAAGGTCGCTTGCAAAGGGATACCAGTTGAAGCTTACAGGGTGACCCATGAACCCGCCGGTCTTGAGAAACTTGAGGCTGCAAGACGAGTTCCACGGTCCCTGGCTCTCGATGTAAAACAAAGCCCCATGCTCGTTCGGACCAATGCCGCCAGGGCTGCGCAAACCGCTGGCGATGGGAATCGACTTGCCATCAGGAGTAATCTTCATCGCCCAGCCACGGAAAAGCGCGCGCGAGTGGTAGGAATTAGAAAGCCCTAGAGCTACGTAGAGGTTGCCCTGCGGGTCAAACTTTGAGCCGAATGCGTACTCGTGGTAGTTGCGGTAGCCCCACACATCGGAAATTGTTACGAACCTGTCTGCCTTGCCGTCGCGGTTGGTGTCCAGCACACGGGTTAACTCCGCGCTGTGTGTCACATACAATCCGCTCTTGTCAGCTTTGTCGTCCTTTCGATAGGCCAAACCAAAAATTTCATCCAAGCCCTCCGCAAATTTCTCGAACTGCGGCTGCGGCTTTTCGTCGTCCACGCCGTTCATAATAAAAATGTCACCACGCCGCGTGCCCACTGCCAGTCTGTTGTCTGGCATCAACTCAAACGCTCCCGCCTCAATCACCTCTCCCTTTGGCAATGGCACGGTCACTACGCGGTAAAACTCGCGTTCGCGCTTCTCCGTGCCCCACCGTGCCCCCACTTCCTCCGCGCTCGTGCTCATGACCAATAGCAATGCCAGCACACCGGTAAGCCCAATATTAACGCAACAACTCATAATGGATTTTTATTTCCGACTTTCCCTTCGGAAGTTTTAGTTTCAGAAGAAGCTCCTGTGCGTCGCCCTCGCCACGCAATAACGCTGTGTTTTTCGGCACCTGCGCTTTCACTGCATCTGTCGCAAACTGTGCCGGCGACAGCGACCTCACCTGTCCGGTAAGGGCTCGGAAATAAAGCGTCTCCGACTTGGAAGCATCGAACCGCAACCGACGCTCCAGTTGATTCACTCGATTAGACACCACCCCGTATACCGTGTCCTCTACCGCCACTTCACCTGTCCGATACATGAAAGTCGGAACGCCTTCCCCATCGAGTTGATAGCCCATGAACTGATAACCACGGTTCCTCGGGTAAAGTGGATCGGGATTAACCGGGTTTTCCTTGTCCATCACTGGCTGCAGGGGCCAAGACGCCTCATTCTTTGCTAGTCGATAAAATGCCACGTCCTGTACCAACTCGATCGGACGTCCTCGCGGATTGAAGTTGCCGGCCCCCTGACCTCCCCAGTACACGCTCACAAATTCGCCTGACCACAGTGCGCTTAGCGTTCCGTTTTGCGCGTTGAAGGCATAATTCATTCCACCTGGAAAACCCACTGCAATACCGCGATACCCAGCAACACGACTGCGCCCACGATACACACGTGTGCGATTAGTTACCTTCAGGTTTGTCCCCTCGGCACGAATACCCGAAGGATCGCGTGCCGAGCGACCCAGCGAAAAGTAATGCCATAATGCCAGCAACTGCTCGTTGGGGTTGCCCGTCAACACATCTTTTCGTACAGCCTCGCCACCTGGCCAATAGTTCGGCATCACGATTCCCGGCCGGAACTTCTGTGGATTCCGCATGAAGTGTGCAAACCAACTCGGCTGCAGCCGCTCAAAGGAAGTCAACAAATCCAACCCCTTCAATCCGGGAGATGGATTGCTGTTGAAGTTGTGACACGCCACACAGTTCAAGCCTTTGTCACCAACCAAAAGGTGACCACTCTCACGATACTTGCGTCGCTCATCTCTCTTGAGTTCAGGAAACTCCACCTTCTGCAGCCGATCCACCTTTTCGAGCAACTTCGGTAAATATTGGAGATTCGCCTCTCCAAATTGAGGCATGCGCGCGTGCATATACGGCCGTACCGTCTCGGCATCAAAGAGCACTTTGCGGAGCCATTCCGGTTTTAGTTTCACCCCCACCCCATCCAGCGTTGGTGGGATGCGCGCCGGATTGCCCAGCCCTTCCTCGTCCGTGCCAAAATGTTTGAACATTGCGTCACTCACTCCTCCTGCGCCATCACGCGTATGGCAAGCAATGCAGTTGAATGCCAGCATCGTCTGCTGAATGCGCGCCTGTTTACTGAGCGGTTTCCCAATTCCCTTCAGCGCCTTGCCGATGGCCTCACGTTGTCCGGTTGATAAAAAAAAATGCGGTATCCCTTTCGGTTGTACCGACAGACAACCCTTGCCCACCCTCAGTTTACCCAAAGCTAACGACGGCTTGGCTTTTATTCCTGGCAGTTTGTGGCACGACGCGCAATTGAACTGATCAAAATATTGTTTGCCTGCAGCCACCTTCACAGCCTCAGGCTTCAGCATTGAACCCCCACGCCCTTCCTTGCCGATGAGGTAAGCGGCAACCGATCGTGCCTCATATCGGGTTAGATTCATGTCCGGCATCCGCCCCGACGACCGCGTGTGCAGCGGCTGAAACAGAAAAGCCGTCAACGAATCCACCCCATACTTCATTGGTACATGCACCAGGCTCACACCCTGCCCGGGTTCATGGCAACTTACACAACCGATCTTGTGAAACAACTTTTTGCCCACAGCCTGTTCCTCCTCCTTAGGCCCACCTGGTACAAATTCTTTCAGCGACAATTTCACCAGAAAATGTGTTAGAGCATCCGCCACTTCATCGCGCTTTGAATTGGGCAAATCCTCCAATAAACTTGGCATTTGCGTCCCAGGATCCATTCCCATGGGATTTACAATGAACTCTTTTATAAACGACGGATTCACCCGCCAACCCACGTCCTGTAAATTTGGCCCTACATTCTTTACCACACCGGTGCCCGGATGACATGCTACACACAGCAACTCCCCCAGCAATAATCGACCCTGCTGCACTTCCGTCAACCCATGCCGCTCATGCTTCAACCCTAGCACCACTGGTGCAGTGAACACCCCCGAGGGCTGGCCCTCGACCTCACCGACGGGAAGCGCGGCGTGCGCTTGGCCAAGCGCCAAGCCTGTAATCGATAAAAACAGGGTTGTGGCCTTCTCTTTCATCATTTGAATGGCAAGCCTGGAGGCGTTGGTATTTATCGTCAAGCGAGTTTGTCGCCAATCAGGAACTCAATCCATCAATATCGAAGGGAGCCAGAGTACCAGCGACGGAAATAAAACGATCAAAATCAACGTCAAAATATTTGCGACAAGAAAGGGAAGCGCCCCTCGAAAGATAGCTCCAATACCAAGACCGGAAATAACCGAACAGACATTAAGGCAGTTTCCGACCGGCGGCGTGCAGGCACCAACCGCAAGCCCCACAACAAGCACCACGCCGAATAATATGGCCGAACCCCCTGCGGCAATTACCATAGGGAGGAAAATCGGCGTCAGCAAAAGAATCGCCGGACTAACATCAATAAACGTGCCGGCTAAAAGGATGATCACGATCATTAGCAGCATCAACCAAAACAAAGGAAGGTTGAACCCCTTGACCACATCGGCCAATCCATCCGGCAGGCGTTCGTAAGCCAGAATCCAGATGAACAATTTTGAGAAGGCAATGATAATCATGATTTTGGCGCTGGTGAGAATGGATTGGCGCAATGCCTTGATAAATTCTGCACGGGTCAACCGACGCGTTAAAAAGCAGCCTATGACGATGGCATAGAATACACCGAGGCCCGCGGACTCAGTTGCTGTGGCCACCCCAAAAACAACGGCTCCAACCACAAACACCGGCAGGAGGAGAATGTAAGCGGACCGGCCTGTTTCGACTAAAAGCATTCGTAATTCGAATTCCGTATCCTCTTTTGGATAATCTTTTCTGGCTGATATCCACAAGGTAAACATAATCTGAAAAACCCCAACCATGAGGCCGGGTATCACCCCGCCCAGAAACAGTTTACCCACAGACTCCTGTGCTGTTACCGCAAACAGAACCATTGGAATACTGGGTGGAATGATCATGCCCATGGTGGAGGAGGCAACGGTCAGACCCGCAGCAAAGTCCTCCGGATAACCGCGGCGCTTCATCTCAGGAATCAGGATGGAACCGATTGAGGCGGTGTCCGATGCCGACGATCCGGAAATTCCACCAAACAACATGCTCGACGACACATTGACCAATCCGAGCCCGCCTCGAAAACGCCCGACAAGAAGCATGCAGTAGTCAATTAATCGCCCAGTGATGCCGCTGGCGTTCATTAATTGCCCCATGAAAATAAACAGCGGCAGGGCTATCAGGGCATAGGAATCCATTCCTGCCATCAACCGCTGGGGCATGACCACCATTAGACCAGGCTCATGCACCACGAAGTAGCACAAGGCGGACAACCCTAGCGAATAGGCGATGGGGACGCCCAGGAACAGGAACACCAAAAGGCTTAGAAGCAGGATTGTCATGCCGAACGATCCTGATCCCGTCGATGAGAACTCACCTGTGGTTGTGAGGAATCACCGGTTTTTGTTTCCTCCAAATCCACGATTGCGGTTGTGATGCAGTACAAGACGGCAAGCCCGCAACCAAGCGGTATGCTGATCTGAACCACCGCACGCATCGCACCAAGGGTTGGCATGAGATTGTCCCCAGTTCGGGAAATCCAAGGAATACTAAACCAAGCGATGGCCAGGTTGATAAGCCCTACAAGAGCCAGTTGCAGTTTGGCCAAGTGCTTGGCCAAGCGCTGCGGCAGTTTTTCTATCAGGATATTGATGGCAATGTGACCACGCTGCCCCACGGCTATTGCCGATCCAATCGCAGTTGTGTAAACAAAGAGGATGGTGATGATTTCATTGGCCCCGGAGATCGAGGATCCCAACAGATACCTCAATCCAACCAGGACAACCACAAGGGCAAAAAAAGAAAGGAAACAAAGACAAACCAGCACCTCGAGAAAACAGGTCAACCTGCTGTGAAATATCTTCATGGTTCAATGGATTTGCCTGCCGCCACTTCTCGGGCCTTCTGTATTTCATTCAGAGTCAGAATCCCTTTTTCCTCAAAATACTGATACACCGGTTTTACGGCATCCCGGAAAGCCGCCAGATCACCACCTCTCACATGGTTCACTTCGAGTTTGTTTGAAATTTTTTCAATATACTCCGCCTCTTTCTCCCGGTTTATCCGGTCACTAAACTCCATCGTTTCCCGACTCACATCATCAAAAACAATCTTCAAATCACGAGGCAGGGATTCATACCACCCAAGGTTCACTATCAAGGGATCCGGCCCTGTGGCATAGTTGGTGATAGTCAAATATTTGGAAACCTCGTGAATCTTGAAATCCCAAATATTGGAAGGTGCATTATCCTGCCCATCCACCACACCGGTTTGCAAAGCTTGATAAACCTCCACATAAGGCAACTCCTGGGGGTTTGCACCGAAAGCCTTTGACGTTTGAACGTAAACCTCCTGGCTTGGAACGCGCATCTTGAGTCCCTTGAGATCATCGGGATGCCTGATCGGTTTCTTGTTGTTTGTATGGGCCCTAAACCCCTGGGATATTCCGGTGGCAGGCACATGAAACCCCCATTCCCTCGCCCCTTCATTTATTTTTCGCGTGAAATCGCTTTTTACCAATCGTTGTGCCTGATCCCAGTCATCGACAAGGAATGGCAGTGTAAACAGCATGAATTTCGGGTTGGCATCGGCAAAAAAACCGCCTCTTGTTCCCTGCAAAACCCCCGTTTGCACAAAGTCCATCAACTCGCGCTCGTTGCCAAGCACTCCTCCAAAAAACAACTCCACCTTGATTCGGCCATTGGAACGCTCCTCCAACTGCTCCTTGAAAAATTTTATCATCGACTGACTGCGAAGCGCAGCCTCCGGCTGTTCATTTGAATAACGAAAAACAAACTCAACTGAGTCTTGCTTGACACAAGAAACGGCAAGCAACGCCAAAGAAAAAAACAGAATTTCTTTATGGGGCAGAAGGAATAACGCGGCTCGCCAGGTGTTAAACATCGGCCTCACCAGTCGAAGAGTTCCTTGAACTTGGGCAATGACGCCCGGTAACCATCCTCAAATGAACCATCCTCGGGCCGGTAAACACTCTCAAGTGATATAAAACCACCATGGCCGTTTCTCTTCATCTCATCCGCCAAAGGGCGAAGATATGGAGCCATATCCCCACTGCCCAGTTCACAGAAATCAACATGGGCCCGGGGCATATTGACCCGTGCATCCTTGACATGAAGATGGCCAATATAGTCACTCTTGAGAGCCTCCCAACCATCTGGATATGTCGGCTCGTTTGCATACAGACTATTGGCAGGATCCCATAAAATTCTTAGGTGCTCGCTACCTATCTCGTCAATTAATTTTTGCCCAAGCCAGGCTGAAGGCACCATGGCGTTGTTACCCGTCTCCAGCACCAGTTTAATGTTCTTTTCCTCAGCCAATGCAACAGGTGCCTCCAGTAATTTCAGTAACTTATCCCACGCGCCTGTGCTGGTAACCCAATGATCCGCCCCACTTGAGCCAAACAGAATCATCTCACGCCTAAAACTCATAATGCGCACCAGCGTTGTATCCAATTCTTGGGCCATGTCTATGCAGCGACGCAAACCATTCATGTGGCGGTTGTAATTCGCATCCCCAACCTCCGTGGCACCTACCAGCATGCCGGCAAAGTTGTGTCGCGAAATACAGGAGACTCTTATGTTGTGCGCCTCGATGAGTGTTTGGACTTTAGCCATTTCCGCATCATTTAAATCCCCCACTTCCTTCTCCCAAAGGTATTGCAACTCGGCATATTCAAGGCCGGTTTCATTCATTACAGTCAAGGCGTGTTCAAACTCCCTGCTAATCCCATCAGTTATGACTCCTAATTTAGGCATTGTTTAATTGAGTTTCTGATTGCAAATCACCATCGGACTTCAGTATCGGCAATCTGTTCCAGCAACCGGACAATCGACCAGTTATCCTCATCCGGAAACAGCGAAATACCTGATTGAAACAACTCATATGCGGCGGCCGTGGTGAACATGGCAACACCATTTTGCTTGGCTAAATCCATGCTGATGCCCAAATCCTTGTACATGGTCGCAATCTGGCTTCCCGTTCCCTTAAACGCTCTGTCCATGATGAGTTTCGAACAGTTCTTGAGAAGAGGACTACCAACGCCGCTAGCACCGAAGACTTCATGCATCACTTCGCCACGCACGCCCGCTTTAGCCCCCAGCACAAGCGACTCGAAGATTGCCGTAAAAGTCGAGCCAATCAACGCCTGCAAGGCCGCCTTGACCGTCTGGCCCATGCCAATTTCCTCACCCACATGAAAAATCCTTTCCCCCACTCCTTTTAGGACATCCTGGCAATTATCAAACGTTTCTTGGTCCGATGCAGCCATTATCGTCAGGGTCCCGTTTTCGGCCCCGGACTTCCCGCCACTTACCGGTGTATCGATCATTTTAAGCCCACCATTAAGGACCGGCACAGCCACTTCTAGCGCATCCGAAGGGGCGATCGTCGATGACAGGATGATTACCGAGCCCGGGCGCATTGATTTTAGGAGCCCATTATCCCCAAGGATTATTTCTGCAACCTGCTTACCTGTCATGACCATCACAAAAACAACATCCGAGTTTTGGCCCAGTTCACCAACCGACCCCGCCCCCAATCCTCCTTCATCTTTAAGGAGATCGAGTCGTTCCGGACGCAGATCAAACCCTGTTACATCGAAGCCCGCCTTCAGTAGATTACACGCCATGGGCAACCCCATGTCGCCAAGTCCAATAAATCCGATTCTTTTCACGGGGCGGTTTTCTGGCATTAAAGCGAGGGGAACACAATGTAAGATTCCAGCAAACAGCCGATACGTTGAGTCATACAACTGAAAAAGGCCTCCGTTGAAAACAAACTAGTCGGCGTTGGCTTTCCGGATTCTTTCCTGCCAGAATTTGCGGGCTCGCTCGTGGTGGCGGAGCAACTCCGCCTGCTGCGATTGGTCAGTGACGTTGGCCTTTACCCGATCGATTCGTTCGTTCACCCAATTGAGGAAAAACCGGGATGAGGCTTTGCTGATCCACAGCTTCGCTTGGCCAAGCTCAACGTAAAACGGTGCCGTCGAGGCAAAGCGAAAGGTCTTTTCATTTTCGGCGATGCCGCGAACCAAAAACCAGCCGCTTTCATTGAATGTCAGCGTCGATGAAAGGGTTTGGTCACGATCGCCGTTGCACGGTATCGTTCGTGCCACAATGCCATTTTGAATCACCTCCAGGTTGGCCAAGCGATCGTGCGTGGTCAGTTGCACATCCAGTTCCAGGCCAAGCGGTTTTCCGGCTTCCACGGTGAAAACGAAGCCAGGCAGCCTGCCATTGGCGCGCACCCGCAGTAGGGGACCGTTGGTCACAAAACAATTCCCCCTGGCCAAGCCGCCCCACCAGGCCGATTCATTGAACGCGCTGTCAAGATGCACGTACACACGGTTGTAGCCCAGCGGATTGCCCAGCACTCCTGATGCACTGCCGGCCGAGGGGGGAATGCGAATGCCGGTGTTCAAAATGTGGTAGTAGATTTCCTGCGTCCAAAAGCCGTTGCCGAGCGGTGGCGGCAACCGCCGGGTGTCACGCGCCCTGCCCCATGCCTCGGTCGGGAGCATTCGACTGCGCCACATGTGATTGTTCGCCACGCCGATCGACTGCATCCTGCCGCTGGCCAGCCACACCGGTACGTCCCACCAGAACGGCTTCTCGATGTCGGCCCACACGCCGGGGTGTTGCTTCCGGGCTTGCTCGACATACACCATCGGCGACGGCACTTCGCGGGTGGACTTCGTGATATCAATGGGACGCGACATCCGGTGAAACAGAAGCGCACCCCCTTCCCGCTCGTCCTCCCCGGCCTGCGGATGCTTGCTCGGTTCCCAATGGTTACGGCGATTCCACCAGGTAATGACCGGCGCAAAGTCCAGATCTTCTGCCTTCATCAAAAGGTCGACCTGTGACAGCGGCCGGTGGATGTGCAGATCCCCCGAATACCAGCCTTCGCTGCGAAGATTGACAATGCGTTTCAGAAACAGGCGCACCAACTTCGGCAACTCATCGCTGACGGCGACTTCCCCCTTCAACCGTTCGTATTCCGGGCCGCGCTCGATCTCGTAGCGGTAGCGGCCAGCCGGCAACTCCAGCTCGACCGTCCCCGGGCACACGAAGTGATCGTGCCAAAACGGCAGGTCGTCAGTCTTTTGCGGCTTTTCGTCCTGGTCAAACAGGTGAATCCTGCAAGGCAACAAGCGATTCTCATCGTCTTGAATCTGAAAAGTCAGCCTGGCCGCATCGGCATCGATCAAACCCATCACAAGGAGCCATGCAGGCATTCCCAAGCGTCTCATTTGTTTCCAAGTCATTGCCCTGATGAGTGAAGAAGGAAACTGCCAAGCCCGCTCCCCACGTCAAGTGTTCTTCAAAGTTTCGGCTTCTCCCGGCAGACGATTGTCTGTACCCTCCCACTCTGCCTAAACCACACTTTATGAACCATAACAGGACTTTATTTAGCAGTGTCGCGCTTGCCCTCGGCCTGCTCGCCGCTTGGCCAAGCACAGCGGAGGCTGATCATCATGGGGCCAAGCCTAACATCCTATTCATCCTCGCCGACGATCTAGGGTACGGCGATGTCGGCTGTTACAACCCCGAAGCCAAGGCACCCACCCCGAACATTGATCGCTTGGCAAAGGAGGGGATGCGCTTCACCGACGCCCACAGTCCCTCCACCGTCTGCACGCCGACGCGCTACAGCCTGCTCACCGGCCGGATGGCATTTCGCAACGGTATGAAGGGTGTCTTCACCGGTGCCGGAGGGCCGTGCCTCATCGAGGACGACCGGCTCACAATAGCCGGCATGCTTCGGGGACAGGGATACGCGACCGCCATGTTTGGCAAGTGGCACGTTGGTCTGACGTTTTACGACAAGGAAGGAAAGCCAATTACCAAGAACGGACTCGAGGCGGTGGAGCGGATCGATTACTCGCAGCCGATTACCGGCGGGCCGATTGACCGCGGGTTTGATCATTTTTTCGGCACCGCCTGCTGTCCCACAACCGACTGGCTTTATGCCTACATCGATGGCGACAAAATCCCCATGCCGCCGACGGGCATTGTCAATCGTAAACCGCTGCCCAAGCACCCCTACTCGCGTGACAATCGCCCCGGCATGATCGCTCCCGGCTTCGACCTCGAGGAGGTGGACATGGTCTTCCTGCAAAAGAGTCTCGAGTTTCTGGAGGAGCACAAGAAGAAATCGCCCGACAAGCCATTCTTCCTGTTTCACTCTGCGCAGGCGGTGCATTTGCCCTCCTTCGCCGGGCGCGCGTTCAAGGGCAAAACCAAGGCCGGGCCGCACGGCGACTTCATCTTCGAGTTGGACTATATCATCGGCCTGTTGATGTCGAAACTCGACCAGCTTGGCTACGGCGGAAACACGCTAGTGTTTTTCAGCAGCGACAACGGGCCGGAGGTGCCGACGGTCATCGACATGCGCAAAATCCACCAGCACGATGGCGCGCGGCCGTGGCGCGGCGTCAAACGCGACCAATGGGAGGGCGGGCACCGGGTGCCGTTCATCGCGCGCTGGCCGAAGCAGATTAAAGCCGGGAGTACCTCTGCGCAGACCATCTGCCTCACCGACGTGATGGCCACCTGCGCGGCGCTGACCGGCGCAGCCATTCCGCGAAACGCCGCCGAGGACAGCTACAACATTTTGCCGGTGCTGCTTGGTCAAGCGGGCGACAAGCCGGTC
>MPLZ02015681.1_pt1 | contig 25991 bp, 25 predicted proteins | sample 1617311 | NCBI WGS metagenome assembly MPLZ02 (sample SAMN05944806, study PRJNA350692) | marine metagenome | biome: marine; feature: ODZ; material: water; isolation source: 160 m water sample filtered on 0.2 um supor filter | place: Pacific Ocean | collected 2012-04-08 | depth 160m m | reverse complement strand
ATCCAAATTATGTTCGAAAAGGACTGGGGAAAAAACTATTAATTCATCGAGTTTCCACCGTACAAAGATGGTTGTAGAAAAGCAGACGGAGGTGATGGAAGTTGCGGTTCACCTAAAGGTTGGTTGAAAAAAGCTATTAATGCAGATTTTCCTAAAACACATCCAAATGCAGCAGCAGCATTTAAAAAATTGTCATTTACGTCAGGACAGATTGGTGAAATGGCAGCTTTAGTTGATGTTGATGGATTGACTGTAGAAGATGCTGGTAAAAAATGGCTAGCAGATAATAAAGCCGTATGGGAAAATTGGACAAAATAAAAATATATATTTGTCAATAAATTATAAATTTCTCCCCTGGTTTAAAACTAGGGGAGATTTTTTTTTGAGTTTAATATAGCTCGAATAGTGTTATTATTTACCAGTAATAGTTAGTTAAGAGATAAATTATGCCAGTCATCAAATGTGATTCTGTTTATAAAATATTCGGAACCAATGCAAAAAAAATGTTAGAAAACTCTGGTGGTAGTGTTGATGCTAAAATTTTTCAAGAAGCGGGGTGTATTGTGGGAGTTAATAACGCCTCTTTCGAAGTTTCTAAAGGTGAAATGTTGGTTGTAATGGGTTTGTCTGGTTCAGGCAAGTCAACATTACTTCGTTGTATATCAAGATTAACAGACGCTACTGCAGGCAAGATTTTTATAGATGGTGAAGATTTATTGGCTTTAAATGAAAAAAAACTTATTGAAATTAGACGAAATAAAATGGGTATGGTGTTTCAAAGTTTTGCATTATTACCGCACAAAACTGTATTAGAAAATATTGCTTTTCCTTTACAGATTAAAGGACTTAAAACTCAAGAAAGTATTAATAAATCTATGGAGATGGTTGAACTCGTCGGACTCAAAGGAAGAGAAAATTATTTTCCAAGAGAGTTATCCGGTGGTCAACAACAGCGGGTAGGTATTGCTCGTTCTCTAGCTGTTGAACCTGATATTTGGTTTTTAGACGAACCTTTCTCAGCCTTGGATCCTTTGATACGTAAAGAAATGCAAGATGAGTTCTTAAGACTACAAGGTGTTTTGAATAAAACTATTTTATTTGTAACACATGATTTTGATGAAGCACTTCGTCTTGCGGATCGTATTGCTATAATGAAAGATGGTGTTATCGAGCAATTAGATACACCATCCAATATTGTTCTTAATCCAGCAACCGAATATGTGAGAAAATTTACTGAAGAAGTGCCAAGAGAGAAAGTACTTAAAATCGAATCTGTTATGGACCCGATTAATGAACTAGAACAATTAAGTGATTTAAAAGTTTCTAAAGATGCACTTATAGAAACCGTTGCTGAAAAAATTCTTAGTCAAGAAAAACCTGTTGCAGTTATAGATTCCAGTAATAAAACTATTGGAGTTATACACACCTCTAAAGTAATCCACGTATTATTTGGTGGAAAAGCTGGAAAGGAAAAAAAAAGTTAAATATAAAATCGTGAACAACATCATCAAACATAACAAATTACTGCATTTCTCCTTTGTACTGGTTATATTTTTTCTATTGTGCTTAACCATTAATCCATCAGAAAACAATTATTTATGGCGTTTACCAGCACTTATTGCATGGCTTCCACATTGGATGAATGATGTGGTTGAATTTTTGATGCTTGAGTGGATGCCAATTGAGTATTTTGATTCTAATGTCGATGAAGTTAAAACACGTCCATTAATATTACATATAACTAGAGCCATTTCAGCCTCAATGAAATTTGTAATTGAACTTTTTCGAGAAATTCTTTTGGGTGGAAAAAAAACAATTGTTGCATTTACTAGTTGGGATTTTGTAAGTGAAAACAAATGGGCAGTTTGGCCAGCACTTCCTTGGACAGTGGTTGCTGGAGGTGCGTTTATTTTAGGTTACAAACTACAAGGTAAAGGACTTGCATTATTTGCACTTATTGCAACTCTATATCTTTCTACTTTTGGTCAATGGAAACCTTCTATGCAAACACTTTCATTTGTAATGGTTGCGGCACCAATTTCTTTTGCTTTAGGTTTAGCACTGGGCATTTGGGCTTACAAAAATAAAACAGTTGAGTCAATTTTAAATCCTATATTAAATGTAGCACAGACTATGCCGCATTATTCTTATTTGGTACCAATTTATGTATTGTTTGGAGTGGGTGATCATGCAGGTGCAATTGCAACAATCATTTTTGCTTCCCCTCCTATGGTGCGTTTAACTTTATTAGGACTGAGAAAGGTGCCTAAAGAAGTTGTGGATGCAGGTAAGATGAGTGGTTGTAGCAATTTTCAACTTATGTTTAAGGTATTAATTCCTAGCGCAAGACGAGATATCTTAATCGGAGTAAACCAAGTAATAATGCAGTGCTTGGCAATGGCAGTGATTGCTTCTTTTATTGGCGCCAAGGGCCTAGGTTGGAATTTATTGCTTGCACTTAACCAACTTAACATTGGCGTAGCTTTAGAATGTGGTGTTTGTATTACTCTTATTGCGGTTGTTTTAGATAAACTTTCATTGGCTTGGGCAAACAAACAAACAGATTATTTTGCCAATCTTAATTTTATTCAACGTAATAAATATTTGTTAATGTTTGTTGGTGTTTTTTTAGGAGGTTCTTTACTAGCATATATTGGCACTTTCTTTTTTAAAGAAGGTTATAATTATTTTTATATAGTTCCACATAATAAAGGGATCACCACTGAACATTTTTGGATGGCTGGTGTTAATTGGATATTAGACAATTGGTTTTTCACATTAAAAACCTTTAATGTATTTTTAATCCAACAGGTGCTAATGCCAATGAAAAGTGCTTATCTGAGCATGCCAGTATTCGCAACATTTGTATTGGTCATGGGTACAGGTTATATTATAGGTGGGATTAGATCGGCATTTATAGTTGGTGGATTCATATTATTCATTGCTCTAACTGAGTGGTGGGATAGAGCTTTGATCACAGCTTACATGGCAACTTTTGGTGTTATTATATCAGCGACTATAGGAATAATAGTTGGTTCTTTATGCGCTCAGAACTCATTAGCTTCAAAAGTTATTTTAACGGTTTGTGATACTTTTCAAACTTTTCCGTCATTTATTTATTTAATTCCTGTAATTATGCTTTTTGGTGTAACCGATACTTCTGTCTTAATCGCAGTAGTTATCTATGCTACTATTCCTGCTACCCGTTACACTGTTGAAGGACTTCGAAGTGTGCCGTCTGCTTTACACGACGCAGGTTCAATGTCAGGTGTTAATCGTTTGCAAAGATGGCTTAAAATTGAGCTGCCCCTTGCTTTTCCACATATGATGTTAGGTATTAATCAAACAGTTGTATTTGCATTATTCATGGTGATCATTGGTGCTATGATTGGCACTGATGACTTAGGACAATTTATTTTAAAATCATTATCAGATAAAAGAGGAATTGGTAATGGATTGACGCTTGGCCTTTGTGTTGCATTTATTGGTTTGGCTGTTGATAATTTAATTCGTACCTGGGCTGAAAAACAAAAAAAATTATTAGGGTTAGAAGAATATTAAATCAGTGAAAAGGTTTATTGTTGCTATTGATCAAGGAACAACATCGAGTAGAGCTATACTATTTAATTTATTTGGCAAACCTATTTATTCTTCTCAAAAAGAATTTAAACAATATTTTCCAAAAGATGGTTGGGTAGAACATAATCCAAATGAAATTTGGAGCACAACTAAAAAAGTATTAATTGATGTAATTAATAATAGTAAAAGACTTAAAGGAAAAATTTTAACTATAGGGATTACCAATCAAAGAGAAACAACTATTCTTTGGGATAAAAAAACAGGAAAACATGTTTACAATGCCATTGTGTGGCAAGATAGGAGAACAGCTGAGTTCTGTAATAAATTTAAATCAATAAATGGAGAAAAAATAATTAATAGAAAAACTGGATTATTAATTGATCCTTATTTTTCAGGAACTAAAATTAAATGGATATTAGAAAATGTTCCAAAAGCTAAAAAATTAGCAAAAAATAAACAACTTCTTTTTGGCACAGTTGACACTTTTTTACTTTGGAAACTTACTAAAGGTAAAGTGCACGCTACAGATGCTACTAACGCGTGTAGAACAATGTTATTTAATATTTCTACTAATAAATGGGACAAATATATTTTAAAAAGTTTAAAAATTCCAAAAAGCATTCTTCCTGAAGTTAAAGATTCTTCAGATAATTTTGGTTTGACAGCTAAATCAATAACCGGAAAATCATATCCGATAAATGGAGTTGTCGGAGATCAGCAGGCAGCAGCTATAGGTCAATCTTGTTTTACAAAGGGATCTGTAAAAAGCACATATGGCACAGGTGCTTTTGTATTAATGAATACAGGAGAAAAAAAAATATATTCGAAAAATAAATTATTAACTACTATTTGTTATCGACTTAATGGAAAAATAACGTACGCCCTTGAAGGGTCAATTTTTATTGCAGGTGCAGGAGTTCAATGGCTAAGAGATAAAGTAAAACTTATAAGCAATGCTTCAGATACAGAAAAAATAGTTAAATCTTTAAAAAGCAACAGTGGAATTTATTTAGTGCCTGCTTTTACTGGCTTAGGAGCACCTTATTGGAAACCTAATGCAAGAGGTATAATCTGCGGATTAACTAGAGACACAAGTCAAAAAGAAATCGTGAGAGCAACACTAGAGTCAGTGGCTTATCAATCTTATGATTTATTTAATGCTATGAAGAATGATGGATTAAAGCCCAATCTAGTTAAAGTGGATGGAGGTATGATCAAAAATAATTGGTTTTCTCAATTTTTATCAAACATAATTGATACAAAAATCATAAGACCTAAGGTACAAGAAACAACTGCTTTAGGAGCAGCTTTTATGGCTGGATTAAAAATTGGTGTTTATAAATCTCTATCCGATATATCTAAAAATTGGAAAATAGATCAAAAATTTACCCCAAAAATAAGCAAATCAGACCGTACTAAGCTATTGAAAGGGTGGGATCAAGCAATTAGAAAAACTCTCATATAATTATGAAAAATATATTAGTTTTAGGTGCTGGAGCAATGGGGGCAGCATTTACTATTCCTTGCATAGACAACAAACATAAAGTTACTTTATGTGAACCCTACAATTATTCGCTAGTTAAAAAAATACTATCAAAAAATAAATTTCATCCTTCTTTAAAATTAAATTTGCCTAAAAATTTAATTGTAAAAAATTATTCAAAAGAAATTTATAATAATAAATGGGATCTTTTAGTTATTGCAGTAAGCTCGACAGGTATAAAAGCTGTAGGAAAAATAATAAAAGAAATGAAAACTAAGAGTCCAATTTTAATTTTAACAAAAGGGCTTTATTATGAAAAAAAAGAAAAAAAAATCCTAACGATGTCTGAACAATTAAGCAAAGTTATTAAAATGAAAAATATATCTGTACTTAAAGGACCTTGTTTAGCAGTAGAGTTAGCAAAAAGGATAAAAACAAGTGTGGTTATTGCTAATAAAAATACTAAAGCAGCTAAATCAATCAGTAAATTAATTTCAACAGATTATTATAAAATAGAACATTCTAAAGACGTTAAAGGTGTAGAAATATGCTCTTCAATAAAAAATATTTATTCTATGATAATAGGTTCTGGCCAAGGTTTAAATACTGCTTCATCATTGTTTCGTAAATCAATTTTAGAAATGGTTTATTTAACTAAATTTTTTAAAGGAAAAGAAGAAACAGTTTATGGACTGGCAGGATTAGGAGATTTATATGTAAGCGCTTTAGGAGGAAGAAATAGTATGATGGGCAAATATTTAGGAAAAGGATTTAAATATAAAAACGCAAAAAGAAGATTTATGCCAAATGATACAATAGAAGGGGCGCAACTAGCTTCTAATATAGCTCCATATATATTAAAGAAAATTAATAGTAAAAAAATTCCCTTGATGACAAATTTATTAAAAACAGTTTCAAAAAATTTAAAATTAGAAATTAATTGGTAAATCGAATAAATAAATTTAAAGATGACTAATTATAACTGGAATTACCCAACAACATTATGGGTGGGTGAGAATAGAGTGAAAGATTTATCTAAAGCATGTAATAATTTAAATATAAGCAATCCATTATTTGTGACTGATAAAGATCTTATAAATCTACTATTTGTTAAAAATGTTATTTCCAATTTAAATAAAAACTTTAAAAAATTAACCACTTTTTCAAATTTTTCAGGGAATCCAATAGGAAAGAATGTAGATGAGGGCGTTATTGAATTTAAAAAAAACAAATGTGATGGAGTGATTGCTTTTGGAGGTGGAAGCGGACTTGATGTTGGAAAAGCGATTGCGTTTATGTCAGGACAATCAAGACTCATATGGGATTTTGAAGATATTGGAGATTATTGGAAAAGAGCTGATGAAAAAAACATTGCTCCAATAGTTGCTGTTCCTACAACAGCTGGAACAGGTTCGGAAACAGGAAGAGCTTCTGCAATTATTAACAATGAAACTGGAGTAAAAAAAATTATTTTTCATCCAAAATTTTTACCTTCCATTGTTATTTTAGATCCAGTTTTAACAGTTGATTTATCACCTAGATTAACTGCTGCAACTGGAATGGATGCTCTTGCTCATAATTTAGAAGCATTTTGTGCACCAGGTTTTCATCCTATGGCTGATGGAATTGCAATTGAAGGAATGAAGCTAATAAAAAAATCTTTATTAGTTGTTGTAAACAATGGAAAAGATTTAAATGCAAGAGCAGATTTGTTAGCTGCTGCCAGCATGGGATCAACAGCTTTTCAAAAAGGCTTAGGAGCAATTCATTCTTTAAGTCACCCAATTAATGCACAATTCAATGTTCATCATGGACTTTCGAATGCAATTTTTATGCCATATGTTTTAACTTTTAATAAAAGTTTAATAAAAGATAGAATTGTTTCAATTTGTGACTATTTGAATTTAGAGAAAACTTTTGAAAGTTTTTTAAACTGGATTTTAGAACTTAGAAAAGAACTTAATATTCCACACAAACTTTCAGAGATAATTGATGAAAATAAAATAAATTTAGATCATTTATCTAAAATGGCTTTAGAAGATCCATCAACATCAACAAATCCAAAAAAAATGACGCTTGACGATATGAAAATTTTATACGAACATAGTATTTCTGGGAAATTATTTTAATGAAAAATTTAAATTTATTAGTTGTCGAAGGAAATCCAATAAAAGAAAATGAAAATTTTAGAAAATTTGGAATTCAAACTCATACAGAAAGCTTAAAAGATAGCCTTTCATTTTATTCAAAAGATATAAATATTGAAGTTTTCAATCCATGCTCAGAACAAAGTTTTGATAAGATATTGCCAAATATCAAAAAATATGATGGTTTGATTTGGGGTGGTAGCAGTTTAAACATTTACAATGATTGTATTGAAATTCGTAGACAAATTTCTTTTATGAAAGAATGTTTTAAGAATATTAAAAAAATTTTAACAATATGCTGGGGAATGCAAGTTGCAGTTACAGCAGCCGGAGGAACAGTAAAAAAATCTACAAATGGCGCACATATAGGAATTGCAAATGATATCGAAATTAACGAAAATGGAGCAAATCATCCGTTGTACAAATCAAAGAATAAGAAATTTAATTCACCAGCATTTAATTTTGATGAGGTAGTTTCATTACCAGGGGGAGCCACTCATTTATCATCAAATAAAATTAATAGAATACAAAGTGTTCACTTTAAGTCTGGAATAAGCGATGTATGGGGAGTGCAGTACCATCCAGAAATTACCTACCATAAAATGATTACTTTAATTAGGTATAGAAAAGATCGATTAATTAATGATAGAAAATGTTTTAAAGATGAAGAAGAAATTCAAAATCATATCAATTTTATTGAACAAGAAATTAAAAATTCAGAAAAAGATTCTAGGATGGTTGAGTTAAAAAATTGGCTGAACTATTTAAAAGCCGCTTAATTAAAATAATCCTTCGATTTCACCCTTATCATTTAGTTTAATAAAGTTAGCTGCTGGTATTTTTGGTAGTCCAGGCATAGTCATGATTGCACCACATATAACAACAATGAATTCAGCCCCAGAAGAAAGCATTACTTCTCTTACTGGAAGAACATGACCTGATGGCGCGCCTTTTAAACTAGGATCTGTTGAAAAACTATATTGAGTTTTAGCAATACAAATTGGAAGATTTCCATATCCTTTAACCTCAAAATCTTTTAATTGATCTCTTATTTTTGTATCTGCAACTACTTCACTAGCATGGTAAATTTTTTGAGCAATTGTCTCAATCTTTTTAAACAATGACATTTTATCTTCATATAAAAATTTAAATTTGCTTTTATTTTTTTTACATATTTCAACAACAATGTTTGCTAAATCTTTTGTTCCTTCACCACCATTAGACCAGTGTGTACATAAAGATGTTTTTATGCCAAGATTTTTGCAAAAATCAATTAAGGCATTTACTTCTTTATCAGTGTCAGTAATAAAACGATTTACTGCTACAACAACCGTCAAACCAAATTTTCTAACATTATCAATATGCCTTTCTAAGTTTGCTAAGCCTTTTTTCAAAGCTTTAACATTTTCATTCTTAAGTTCGTCTTTATTAACTCCACCATGCATTTTTAAAGCTCTTATGGTTGCAACAACTACAACACAATCAGGTTTTAATCCTGACTTTCTACATTTTATATCAAAAAATTTTTCAGCACCTAAATCAGCCCCAAATCCTGCTTCCGTTACGACATAGTCAGATAATTTTAGTGCAGTTTTTGTAGCAATAACAGAGTTACAACCATGAGCAATGTTTGCAAATGGACCCCCATGTATAATTGCTGGATTATTTTCTAATGTTTGAGTTACATTCGGTCTAATAGCGTCTTTTAATAGAACTGTCATTGGTCCTTGTGCATTCAGGTCTTTCGCATAAATTGGTTTTCTATCTTTAGTATAACCAATAGTAATATTTCCAATTCTATTTTCTAAATCTTTTAAATCATTTGATAAACAAAAAATAGCCATGATTTCTGAAGCTACAGTTATAACAAAACCGTCTTCTCTAGGATAACCATTAGCAATGCCTCCTAGATCTACAACAATAGATCTTAATGAACGATCATTCAAATCCATAACTCTTTTCCAAACAATTCTTCTAACATCAATATTTAATTTATTTCCCCAATAAATATGATTGTCAATTAAAGCTGAAAGAAGATTGTGCGCAGATGTAATCGCGTGAAAGTCTCCAGTAAAATGTAAATTTATTTGTTCCATTGGAACTACTTGAGCATAACCACCACCAGCTGCTCCACCTTTCATTCCAAAAGAAGGACCTAAGCTTGGTTCTCTAAGGCAAACAATAGATTTTTTTCCTATTTTGTTTAGACCATCACAAAGACCAACAGATGTAGTTGTTTTTCCCTCTCCAGCAGGAGTCGGCGTAATTGCTGTAACCAAAATTAGTTTTCCATCTTTTTTCTTTTTTAAAGTTTTCAAATATTCAGATTTCATTTTTGCAATATGCCTTCCCATTGGGCTATAATTTTCAGATTTATCTGGAACATTTATTCCTGCAAGAATTTCTTGTATAGGTTTCATTCTTGCAGTTCTTGCTATTTCTATATCAGACTTAACTTTGTTCATTTTGACCATTCCTAATATATTCAAATTTCTTTGAAGCTGGATTAGTATCTCTTTTTATGGATTTATTAAAGTTCTAAAAAATATATATAAAAAAAATAAAGAACTGTTTATATTTGTTGCTATAAATTTAGTTATGCAAAAATATTCTATATTTAATCTTATTAAAAATGCTTTTAAAGGTCACAAAGATTGGGAAGTAGCATGGAAAGATCCAACCCCTAAAACTGAATATAATGTAATAATTATTGGTGGAGGTGGGCATGGTCTAGCTACCGCTTATTATTTAGCTAAAGAACACAATATTACAAATGTTGCCATCGTTGAAAAAGGATGGATAGGAGGAGGAAATGTTGGAAGAAATACTACAATTGTCAGATCAAACTATATGCATGATGAAAATGCTCTGTTTAGCGAATTTGGAATGAATTTGTGGAGAAGCATGAGTCAGGAATTAAATTTTAATGTAATGTTTTCACCAAGAGGAATTATCAACCTTGCACACTCAGATGCGCAAATGAATGCCTATTCCAGAAGAGGAAACTCAATGAGATTAAATGGAATAGATGCAGTGGTATTAGGGAGAGAAGAAGTAAAAAAATTAATTCCGATGGCAGATTTTTCTGAGAATGTAAGATTTCCAATCTTTGGTGGGTTAATGCAGCCAAGCGCAGGTACTGCTAGACATGATGGTGTAGCATGGGGTTACGCTCGGCAAGCAGATTCAATGGGAGTAGATATTATTCAACACTGTGAAGTAACTGGTTTTGACGTAGTTAATGGAAAAATAAAAGGAATAAAAACTTCAAAAGGAAACATAAAAGCAAAAAAAGTAGGATTGTGTGTAGCAGGAAGCACGTCGGTACTTGCTGACATGTTAAATATGACACTACCTATAGAAACACATTTGTTACAAGCTTGTGTTTCAGAACCCATCAAGCCTCTGTTAGATCATGTTGTTACTTTTGGCGCTGGACATTTTTATTGCAGTCAATCGGACAAAGGGGAAATGGTAATGGGTGGAGATTTAGATGGTTACAACAGTTACGCTCAAAGAGGGAATTTACCAACGCTTCAGCATGTTTTAACCGAAGGAATTGCAATGTTTCCATTTCTTAGCAAACTAAAAATGTTAAGAACATGGGGTGGAATTATGGATATGTCGATGGATGGGTCTCCAATTATAGACAAAACACATATTGAAGGATTATATTTAAACTGCGGATGGTGTTACGGAGGATTTAAGGCAACACCAGCTTCAGGTTGGACTTTTGCACACACAATAGCTCAAGATAAGGTTCATGAATTAAATGCTGGATTTAGTTTAAATAGATTTAGTACCGGTCATTTAATTGATGAAAAAGGTCTTGGAACAAAAACTTGGATTTCATAAATGTTACATATTAAATGTCCTTATTGCGGAATTAGATCACAAAATGAATTTGCATATGGCGGAGATGCAACTATTAAAAGACCAGAATTAAACAAGGAAGTATCTGATAAAGAATGGGATAATTTTGTTTATTTGAGAAAAAGTCCTAGAGGAAAACATATAGAACTTTGGCATCATATTTCAGGATGCAGACAATGGTTTAAGGTTCAAAGGGATACAGTTACACACGAAATTTTTAAAACTGCAGAAATTAGTGAAGATATTTAATTATGTCACAAAATTATAGATTAGATAAAATAGGTTTAATTAATAGAAACAAAAAAATTTCATTTAAATTTAATGGAAAAAAATATTTTGGTTATGAAGGAGATACGCTTGCATCAGCACTAATTGCAAACGGCGTTCATCTTATTGGTAGAAGTTTTAAATATCACAGACCAAGAGGCTTTTTTGGAGCTGGGGTTGATGAACCATATGCTATAGTTCAACTATATAGAAACAATGAAACATATCCAAATGTTCGTGCTACTGAACAAGAGATTTTTGAAGGATTAGAAGCAAAAAGCGTAAATTGTTGGCCAAGTGTTAACTTTGACATTGGAGCAATAAATAATTTTTTTAATAAATTTTTTCCTGCGGGTTTTTATTATAAAACTTTTATGTGGCCAAAAAGTTTTTGGTATAGAATTTATGAACCATTTATCAGAAAATCAGCAGGATTTGGAGTTGTATCAATAAAACACGACCAAGAACGATATGAACATAAGTATGAATACTGTGATTTGTTAATTACAGGTTCTGGACCTTCAGGTTTAGCAAGTGCATATGCAGCGGCAAAAAATGGAGCAAGTGTAATTCTAGCTGAGGATAAACCAAGATTTGGTGGAACCTTATTAACTAGCGAAGTTAATATTGGCAATCAAAGTGGAAAAGAGTGGGCAGAACACATTGTAGCTGAACTTAAAGAAATGCCCAATGTGATATTAAAAAACAGAGCCCAGATCTTTGGTTATTACGATCATAATATGTTGGTGATGTCAGAACGAATAAACGATCATTTACCCAAGTCAAAAAAATATAGTCCCAAACAAAGACTTTGGTACATCAGAGCAAAAGAGGTCGTAATTTCTTCAGGCTCAATAGAAAGACCAATTGTTTTTGGAAACAATGATACTCCCGGAGTAGTATTAGCTTCAGCAGCCAAAGAATATTTAAAAGTATATGGAGTGCTTGTTGGTAAAAAACCATTAATATTCACAAATAACGACAGTGCTTATGAAACAGCAATAGAATTTAAGAAGAATGGAATTTGGCCAATAGTTTTAGATACTAGAAGTAATCCAGATTCTGAAATTATTAACGAAACAAAAAGCATGGGTATTGATATAAAATTTTCTTACGTAGTAATAGCAGCAAAAGGTTATAAAAAAGTAAAATCAGCTGAAATTGCAAAAATTTCTGAAGACAAGAAAAATTTAGGTAAAATTGAAAATATTAGTTGTGATTGCATATGTGTATCTGGTTTTTGGACACCAACAATACATCTAGCTTCCCAGTCAGGAAACAAAACAATATTCAATGAAAATATAGATGCTTTTGTTCCAAGCAAATCTAAACAAAGAGAAACAACTTTAGGCTCAGCAAATGGAATATTTACTTTAGAAGAAACTATAAAAACATCTTTTGAAGCTGGTTATGAAATATCAAAAAAAATAACAAAGAATGAAAATAAAATATCAGTTCCAAAAGTTTCAGAAAAAAAACATATACAACATGATAAATTTTGGTGCGTACCACTTCCCAAAGAAAAAACATATAAAAGATTTTTAGACTTTCAAAACGATGTAGCTGTTACCGATGTAGAACTAGCCTTAAGAGAAGGATACAGATCAATTGAGCATGTTAAGAGGTACACAACACTAGGAATGGCAACAGACCAAGGCAAAACAAGCAATCTTAATGGATTACAACTTGTTTCAAATATTGAAAATAAAATAGTACCTGCAGTAGGGCATACCACATTTAGACCACCTTATACTCCAGTTACGATTGGTGCTATTGTCGGAAGAGAAATTGATAAACATTCTAAAGCAACAAGAAAATCACCAATGCATTTTTGGCATGAAAAGAATAATGCAGTTTTTGTAGATGCTGGAATTTGGTTAAGACCCAGATATTATAAACAAGATAATGAAGGTTTGTTTGAAGCATCAAAAAGAGAAGCGGAAAATGTTAGAAAGAATGTTGGCGTATGTGATGTAACTACATTAGGAAAAATTGATGTAAAAGGACCTGATGCTGCGGAGTTTTTAAATAGAGTTTATACAAATGCATGGTTGAAGCTTCCCGTTGGAAAAGCAAGATATGGACTAATGCTACGAGAAGACGGCATTGTAATGGACGATGGAACAACAACGAGAATTTCGGAAAACCATTATCATATGACTACTACTACTGCGCAAGCTGCTAATGTGTTGTCGCACTTAGAATATTATCTTCAAATTGTTTGGCCAGAATTAAAAGTTAATGTTGTTTCAACTACCGAACAATGGGCTGGAGCGGCAATTGCAGGACCAAAATCAAGGAGCTTATTGCAAAAATTGTTTCCCGATTTAGATGTGTCAAACGAAGGTTTGCCATTCATGGGATATGTCGAGAGCAATTTATTTGGTGTTCATGCAAGAATTTTTAGAATTTCTTTTTCTGGAGAGCTTGCTTATGAGATTAATGTTAAGTCGAACAATGGAAATTTTATGTGGGAAAAAATAATTGAAGTCGGTAAAGAATTTGCAATTCAACCATACGGTACAGAAGCTTTATCTACATTAAGAATAGAAATGGGACATGTCGCAGGTTCAGAATTAGATGGAAGAACCATTCCTTATGACAATGGTTTACAAGGAATGGTTAGTAAAAAGAAGGATTTTATTGGAAAAAGATCTTTAAATAGACAAGCATTTATAGCAGAAGATAGACAAAAAGTAGTAGGAGTAATTCCGCTTGATAAAAAAACTAGCATCCCAGAAGGTTCGCATTTAGTAAAAGATGATAATGCAAGTTTACCAAACCCAAAACTAGGTCATGTTTCAGCTTCATGTTGGAGTGTAGAATACAACAATCCTTTTTCGATAGCCATTTTAAAAGATGGAAAAAATATGATTGGACAAAAATTATTTGCTATGTCGCCACTTAAAAACAAATCAATACCTGTTGAAATTGTATCTTCACATTATGTTGATCCAAAAGGAGAAAGAGTAAGATCATGACATTAGTATCGCCATTAGAAAATGTTTTAAAAAAAGGACTTTATGGAGATTATGAAGGCAAAAGTGAAGACAAGTTAACTAAATTTAAGGAGATAAAAAATTTATTAATTGTTCAAATTGTAAAATACAAAAATTCTTCCTCTCAAATAAAAGAGGTCAGTATTGATGGTCTAAGTTTGCCTCATGAGGTATTAAAAGTAATTTCAAACAACGATAGCAGAATATTATGGTGTGGTCCGGAAAATTGGCTTTTGATATCCAAGAAAAAAGATTTACTACAAATTGTTCAAAAATCTTTTAGTGAAAATGATTTTGCAGTTACAGACTTATCTCATTCAAGAGCTATTATTCAACTAGAAGGAAAAAATGTAAAAGAAATATTAAAAAAAGGATGTCCTTATAATTTTAACGAATTGAAAAAAAACAATTGTGTAAATTCTGTATTTAATGGAATTACAATTACAATTGATATGATAAATGACAATCCAATCAACTTAAGATTATTTGCTCTTAGAAGTTTTGGAGAGTCCCTCTATCACAGCATCACAGACGCTTGTTTAGAAGATGGTTATGAAGCTATTTAATTACTTCAGCGACACCTAACCAAGCGTTTACATTTTTGATTTATAATAAATAATTTCATCAATTAAAAACAAATCAAGCGCAAATTATTACAAATATATTTTTTGAATAGCCTAAAATGGACGCAAATCCAGTATTAATCGCTCTTGAGTTGAATATAATATTTAAATAAAAGAACTAATTAGGGATTAGGGATGAGAAAAATATTAATAGTATTATTTAGTTTGGCTCTATTGAGTGGTTGCGTTCAATCAACAGCTCTAATTGGTCCAGCAATTACAATTGGAACTACAGGAAATGTGATGCAAGCCGGCTTTTCATATGGAAGTAATATGACAATAAGGCATGTAACAGGCAAAACTCCTGGAGAATATGCAACTTCTTATATTGAAGAAAAAAGAGAAGAAAAAAAAATAAGAAAAGAAATTGTCAGTTATCTAGAATCTCATATAGAGATTATTAGAAAAAAAATATCTGTAAAAAAGTAATATTTAAACTAATTTGACTTTAATATGTCTTTTCTTTCCAATGGAAAGTTTTAAAGTTTTTTCGTTATCTAATAAGTTGTTTGTTATTAATAATTTTTCATCATTGATGGTCGAATTATTTATTCTAATACCTTTGTTATTGATTATTCTTCTTATTTCACTTTTGGAATTTTCAAGTTTTGTTAATAAAATAAGATTTACTATATCTAGTTTTTGATCAATTTGATTTTGTTTTATTTTAACAACAGGAAGTCCAGCACCAGTTGATCTTTCACTAAATGTTTTTTTTGCAGTTTGTTCTGCTAATTTTGTTTCTTTGTTTCCATGAAGCATTTTTGTACACTCATTAGCTAATATTATTTTTAATTGATTAATATTTTTATTCTTTATTTCTTCTATTTTTTTTAACGTCAGATCTGTATACATTTTAATAAATCTTAATACATCTCTGTCATCAGTATTTCTCCAATATTGCCAATAATCATATGAGGACAAAAGTTTTTTATCTAACCAAATAGCTCCTTTTTCTGTTTTACCCATTTTAGCTCCTGAAGCTAAAGTAATTAAGGGAGTTGTTAATCCATAAACTTGTTTGCTAGAATGTCTTTTGATAAGTTCTACACCATTAACTATGTTTCCCCATTGATCAGAACCTCCTATTTGCATCAAACAATTTTTTGATTTATTAAGCTCAAGGAAATCATAAGCCTGCAGAATCATATAATTAAATTCCATGTAACTTAAAGATTGCTCTCTATCTAAACGTAATTTAACGCTATCAAAGCTTAACATTTTATTTATGGTAAAATGTTTTCCAATTTCTCTTAAAAATTTTATGTAATTTAATTTACCAAGCCAGTTATAATTATTTACAAAAATTGGTTTAACTTTCGGATTTTTTGTTTTTAAAAAAATTTTAAAAATTTTTTCTATATTTTTTATATTTTTTTCAATTTCTTTTTCAGACAAGATTTTTCTTGTTTCTTCTTTGCCCGATGGATCCCCGATACGTGTTGTGCCTCCCCCCAATAATACAATTGGTTGGTGTCCGTGCTTTTGTAATAGTTTTAGGCACATTATTTGTAGCAGGCTTCCAACATGTAAACTTGAGGCAGTACAATCAAAACCAATATAAGCTCTGATTTTTTTATCCCTCATCAATTTTTCCAAGTCATCAGAATTAGTACATTGGCTGAAATATTCTCTTTTTTTGAATTCAGGTAAGTATGAATTTTCCATATTTTTTTAAAAAACAGTGTAGAATCAATATACTAGATTTAAATTAATTAAAAAATATATATGAATGAAAGCTATTACAGTTTAGGTCTAATGAGTGGTACATCTGGCGATGGAATCGATGCTTCAATTATTAAATCTGATGGCCAATCTCAATATAAACCAGTTGTAGATAAATATTTTGAATATGATTCTGAAACTACTAAAAAAATTAATCAAATTAAGAATAAAATAGATTATCACAGTTTTAAGTCTGAAAGATCAAGAATTAAAAAAGAATTAGATGAAGAAATAAACTCTTTAGAGAAAAAAATCACTTTATTACATGCAGACGCAGCAAATGATGTTTTGAAAGATTTTAAAGAAAACTTAGATTTTATAGGATTTCATGGACATACAATTCAGCATTTACCACACAAAAGTTATACTAGACAATTAGGTGATGGTAAATTGCTCTCCAAGTTAACAAAAAAAACGGTTATTTATAATTTTAGACAGAATGATATGAAAAATGGTGGGAATGGAGCTCCTTTAGCACCAATATTTCATCAACAAATGATTTATCAAATTGGTTTTGATTTGCCTATTACAATTTTTAATTTAGGAGGAATAGCAAATGTTACACATTTATGGAGAGATCTTTTTTATAAAGAAAAATTAGTTTGTAATGCAAATGATATCGGTCCAGGTAATTGTTTGATTGATTCATGGATAAAAAAAAATTCAAATCATAAATTTGATATAGAGGGAAATATAGCAAAATCAGGCAAGGTTGATAAAATTCTTTTGGATAAAGAATTTGACACATTTATACAAAAAAAAAACATTGGTAGAAGAAGTTTAGCCGACTTACCATCTCTTGATATAAATGATTTTGATATATCTTTTGTTAGTGGGCTATCTTTAGAAGATGGCGCAGCGACATTAACTGAGTATACAACCAAGATATTAGCTTTGTATTTTAATACAGATAAATTTATTAATAATGAAAATGGATCTGATTTTAAAAAAATTTTAGCTTGTGGAGGAGGGAGAAAAAATAATTTTTTAATTCAAAGTCTTCAAAAAAAAATTAAACAAAAAATATTAAATATAGATGAATTTGGAATAAATGGAGATTTTGTAGAGTCGCAAGCTTTTGCTTATCTTGCTATTAGATCGTATCTTAAATTACCAATTTCTTTTCCCGAAACTACGGGATGTAAAATACCATCTAGCGGTGGAGTTATAGCTAAGAATTTTTAGAAAAGAGTAGATTCCTTTTTGATATATTTGTCCAATGACTTTGTTAAATTTTCTTCTGATTTTGAAAAAAAATGATTAGCATCATTAATAGCTTGAAAATCTACCTTTATTCCTTTTTGTGAACTTAATCTTTTTTGTAGCTCGTTTATATGTTCTATCGGAACTAATTCATCTTTTTTTCCATATGTCACTAATCCAGATGTTGGGCAAGGAGCTAAAAAAGAAAAATCATATACGTTTGGTTGTGGTGAAATTATAATAAATCTATTTATTTCTGGTCTTCTCATTAATAATTGCATTGCAATTAATGAGCCGAAAGAAAAACCAGCTATCCAACATTGAGAATTGTCAAAATTTTCTCTCTCCAGCCAGTCCAAAGCGGCAGCTGCATCAGCTAATTCACCTTGACCATTGTCGAATTCTCCATCACTTTTTCCAACGCCTCGAAAATTTACTCGACAAACAGAAAAATTATTTTCTACAAATGTATAAAATGTTTGAACAATAATTTTATTATTCATTGTTCCACCATATTGAGGATGTGGATGCAATATGAGCGCAATTGGCGAAGTGCTTTTTTTACTTTTAGAATATTTTGCTTCTAATCTGCCTGATGGCCCAGGAATAAAAGTTTCGAAAATTTTGTTATCCATAAATGATACTGATAATTGTTCTCAAAAAAATTACATTTATCATATGTAGGTTATTTTTTGTAAAATATTTTACTAAAAAGGATACTTGACTATTTTAGTCAGGTATATATATAAAACGTTGTTATTAAAGGAATTATATGAAGTTAACTACAAAAGGTAGATATGCTGTAATGGCTCTTGCTGATCTTGCAAGGTTTGAGAGAAAGAATCCAATACCATTGCGCGATATTTCATTAAGACAAAATATTTCTTTAGTTTACTTGGAACAAATTTTTTTAAAATTAAAGAAGAACAATATAGTTAAAAGTGTTAGAGGAACTAATGGAGGGTATATCTTAAACAAGGAACCTGAGCATATTAAATTGTCGAATATTTTTCTAGCGGTTGATGAACAAATAAAAACAATTCATTGTAAAAGAGAATCTAAAAAAGGATGTAATGGCAAATCAACAAAATGTATTACTCATAACTTGTGGAATGAGCTTGAGTTATACATGCATACTTTTTTTGAAAAAAAAAGCCTTTTAGATCTTATAAAAAATAACTTTGAAATAAGAATTTAAATATGAGAGAAAAAGAATTAGATAAAATAAAACAATATAAATATGGATTTTCTACAGATATTGAAAATATCAGAGCTCCAAAAGGATTAAATAAAGAAGTAATTAAATTTATTTCAAATATTAAAAAAGAACCTAAGTGGATGTTGGATTGGAGATTAAAAGCATATGAAAGACTTCAACAGTTAAAAGAGCCAGATTGGCAAAAACCAAAATTTCCAAAAATTGATTACCAAAACTTGTATTATTATTCTGCTCCCAAAAACACAAAAGATAAGCCAAAAAGTCTTGACGATTTAGATCCCAAGTTATTAGAAACTTACAATAAACTTGGAATAGCACTAGTTGAACAAAAAAGAATAAATAATATTGCTGTTGATGCAGTATTTGATTCTGTGTCTGTTGCTACTACTTATAAAGATAAATTGATAGAACAAGGAATTATTTTTTGTTCTATGTCAGAAGCAATTCAACATCATCCTGAACTTGTTAAAAAATACTTGGGTTCTGTAATTCCATTAACCGATCATTATTTTGCAACATTAAATTCTGCAGTTTTTACAGATGGTTCATTTGTTTACATACCTAAAGATATTAAATGTCCAATGGAATTATCAACTTATTTTAGAATTAATGCTTCCCAAACGGGACAATTCGAAAGAACGCTAATCATTGCAGATAAAGGTAGCCATGTAAGTTACCTAGAAGGCTGTACAGCACCCATGAGAGATGAAAATCAATTACATGCCGCAAATGTTGAACTAGTAGCATTAGATAATGCGGAAATTAAATATTCAACGGTGCAAAATTGGTATCCAGGAGACAAAGATGGGAAAGGTGGTATTTATAATTTTGTTACTAAAAGAGGATTATGTAAAGGAAAAAATTCAAAAATATCTTGGACACAAGTTGAAACGGGTTCGGCAATCACCTGGAAATATCCAAGTTGTATCTTAAAGGGAGATAATTCAGTTGGAGAATTTTATTCAATTGCAATTACAAATAATCATCAAAAAGCTGATACGGGAACAAAAATGATTCATCTTGGAAAAAATACAAAAAGCAAAATTATTTCAAAAGGAATTTCGGCTGGTTTTGCTGACAATACATATAGAGGCTTGGTAGACATTTCATCTAAAGCTGACAATTCAAACAATTTTACTCAATGTGACTCATTATTAATGGGAAATAAATGTGGAGCCCATACAGTTCCTTATATAAAGAATAAAAATTCTAGTTCAAATATCGCGCATGAAGCAACCACCTCCAAAATTAGTGATGAGCAACTTTATTATTGTAATCAAAGAGGATTAAACCAAGAAGAAGCAGTTGGCTTAATAGTAAATGGATTTTGTAAAGAAGTTTTACAGCAATTGCCAATGGAATTTGCTGTTGAAGCTCAAAAACTAGTTGGAATTAGTTTAGAAGGTAGTGTTGGTTAAATGCTGAAAATTGAAAATCTTAAAGCAAGAATTGATGAAAAAGACATTTTAACTGGTCTTAACCTTGAAATTAAACCTGGAGAGGTACATGCATTAATGGGTCCTAATGGTTCAGGAAAAAGCACACTATCAAATGTACTGTCTGGGAAAAAAGGTTATGAAGTAAGTGGAAATGTAACTTTTGAAAATAAAAATTTATTAGATTTTGCAATAGAAGAAAGAGCCCATAAAGGAATATTTTTAGCTTTCCAATATCCATTAGAAATTCCAGGAGTGAAAACAAATATTTTTTTAAAGACTACTCTAAATGCAATTAAAAAATCTAGAGGTGAAAAAGAATTAGATGCAATTGAATTTTTAAAAATGGTTAAGGAAAAAGCATTAAAATTAAAATTTGATGAAAAAATTTTAAGCAGACAATTAAATGTTGGTTTTTCTGGTGGAGAAAAAAAGAAAAATGAAATTCTTCAGATGTCTATACTAAACCCAAAATTATCAATTTTAGACGAAACAGATTCAGGTCTTGATATAGATGCTCTTAAAATAGTTTCAAAAGGCGTTAATACTTTAAGAAATAAAAAAAATTCTTTTTTAATTATTACTCATTATCAAAGGTTACTAAATTATATTAAACCTGATTTTGTACATGTTTTAATTAATGGAAAAATTGTTAAATCTGGAGGACCAGAATTAGCATTAGATTTAGAGAAGAAAGGATATGAAAGTTTTAATTAAATGGAAGAGCAGTTAAAAATAGATTTTGATAAAGTTATTAAAAACTTAAAACCTTCAAAAAAAGACTTTGAATTAAGAGAAAAAAATCTTAATGAATTTATTAAAAATGGTTTTCCTAACAAGCGAATAGAAGATTGGAAATTTTCAGATTTAAATCAAATAATTTCATCTAATATAAAAGAATTAAAATTTTTCAACAATGAAACAAGACCTGATAAATTTGATCAATCAATACTTATTAATAATTTTGATCATAACAAGATTATTTTTGTAAATGGATTAATTTCTAAGATTGATTTTAATTATGAAGAAAAAAATAAAATAGAAATCACCGATACCCACGAAACTGAAGACTTAAATCCAAAAAATTCTCTAGTTTCTTTAAATAATGCTCTTAAATTTCATTATGTTAAATTAGCGATTAAAGAAAATTACTCATTAAACAAGCCTTTAATTATTTACAATATTACAAACAATAAGCTTAACTCAAACACAATAAATCAAAGAATTGATTTTGTTTTAAAAAAAAATAGCAGTTTAAAAGTTATTAACTTATTTGATGATAGCTCAAATAATAATTTTATAAATCTTAATTATCAATTTAAAGTTGAAAAAGACTCAATTCTTAAAAATTATAAAATTGACCACAAATTAAACTCAAATATTAAATATTTTTTTAATAATATTGACTTAGAACATAATAGTCTCGCCGAAACATTTATTTTTTCAACTGGATCTAAATTTATAAAGAGTGAAATAAATTGCAATTTAAATGGCAAGTATAGTTCTGCATTTATTAATGGAATTATAAATTTAAAAGATGCTCAGCATCATGAAGTAAAAACTGATATAAATCATTTGGAAGAAAATACTAAAAGCTATCAATTAATTAAAAGTGTTTTGAATAATAATTCTAAAGGCGTTTATCAAGGAAAAATATTTGTTAATTCAAAAGCACAAAAAACTAATGGATACCAACTTAGCAAAGCTCTTTTATTAAATGAAAATACAGAGTTTGATGCAAAGCCAGAATTAGAAATTTATGCTGACGATGTAAAATGTTCTCACGGGTCTACATCTGGGAATTTGGATGAAAACTCAATATTTTATTTGATGTCCAGAGGGTTAAATTACCAACAATCAAAAGAACTTTTAATTAATGGTTTTTTATTAGACGTTGTTGAAAAAATTACTGATTTAGAAGTTAAAAAATTAATTAAAAATATAATGGGAGTTAAAGAATGAATTTCTCGAATATAAAAAAAGAATTTCCTATATTTAATAATAAAAATCTTATTTATTTAGATAGTGCAAACTCTTCTCAAAAACCCCAGTCAGTAATAGATAGAATTAATGATTTTTACAGCAATGAGTTTTCAAATGTTGGAAGAAGTGTTCATGCTCTGTCAATAGCAGCTACTAATAATTATGAAAATACAAGAGTATCTGTGCAAAAATATATTAACGCAAAAGACAAAGATGAAATTGTTTTTACCAAAGGTGCTACTGAAGCAATTAATCTTGTTGCAAATACTTTTGGTCAAAAATATCTAAAGGAAGGTGATGAAATCTTGCTTACAGAACTTGAGCATCATTCAAATTATGTGCCGTGGCATTATTTAAGGAATTTAAAAGGTGTTAAGATTGAGTTTGCAGAAGTTAATAATGATGCTGAAATTACTGTTGAAAGTATAGAAAAAAAAATCTCATCAAAAACTAAAATTATTTCTGTTACTCATTTATCAAATGTAACTGGAGCAATTTTACCAATTAAAAAAATAACAGAACTTGCCCATTCAAAAGGAATTCCTGTTTTAATTGATGGCTGTCAGGCAGCGCCACATTTAAAACTAGATATGCAAGATCTAGACTGTGACTTTTATACAATTTCATGTCACAAAATGTATGGACCAACAGGACTTGGTATTCTTTATGCAAAGAAAAAATGGTTAGAAGAACTTCCTCCCTATCAAGGTGGCGGAGGCATGATTAAAGAAGTTAAAAAAGACAGTGTTTCGTATGGAGATTTACCTAACAAATATGAGGCCGGAACAATGGCAACAGCTCAAATCGTAGCTTTTGATCAATCTATTAAATTTCTTGAAAAGATTGGAATGAACAATGTTATTCAACATGAAAAAGAATTAATGGATTATGGACAAGAAATATTAAGAAAAAATAATTCTGTAAAATTAGTTGGTAATCCAAAGGAAAAAGGCGCAGTATTATCTTTTACTATAGAGGGAGTTCATCCACATGATATTGCTACTATATTAGATGAAGATGGTGTAGCAATACGAGCGGGACATCATTGTTGTCAAATACTTCATGAAAAATTAGGAATAGCAGCAAGTGCTCGTGCATCTTTGGGTATTTACAATACAAAAGAAGATTTAAATCAACTTAATTCTTCAATTAATAAATGTAAAAAAATTTTTAATTTAAAATGAATATAAAAGAACTTTATCAAGAGATTATATTGGAGCACGGAAAGAATCCAAGAAATTTAAGAAAGACAGATAATTTTAATAAAGATGCCAAAGGGTATAACCCTCTATGTGGTGATAGTGTTCATGTTTATCTTAAATTAGATGAAAAAAAGAAAGTTGAAGATGCATCTTTTGAAGGGAGTGGTTGCGCAATATCAATGGCATCAGCTTCTATAATGACAGATTTAGTTAAAGGTAAAGATACAAAAGAAGTAAAAGAAATTATAAATGATTTTTTAGGAATGATTAAAGAAAACCCAGAATTAAAATCTAAAAATTTAATAGATGAAGAAAAAACGAAATTAATGTGTTTATCAGGAGTAAAACAATATCCAATGAGAGTTAAATGTGCCACTTTATCATGGCATACTCTGATATCTGCTATAGACAACTCTCATGAAGAAATTAATACAGAAAAATTATACTAATTATGGAATTAAAAAATAAAATAATAACTGAAATAAAAAAGATTTATGATCCAGAAATACCAGTAAATATATATGAGCTTGGATTAATTTATGATATTCAAATAGATAAAGATAATAATGTTAAAGTGAATATGACATTGACCACTCCTAATTGTCCAGTTGCCGAAAGTTTGCCGAAAGAGGTAGAAGATAGTATCAAGGAGGTTGAAGGTGTTAAAAAAGTTGATCTTGATTTAGTTTGGGATCCTCCTTGGGATAAATCGATGATGTCAGAATCAGCAAAATTGGAGTTAAATTTATAATGAAACAAGTTATTACTCTTAGCGACAATGCAGCAAATAGAATTAAAGAAATTATGTCTAATGATGAAACTAAATCTTTAGGAATAAGAGTTAGTGTAAAATCAGGCGGTTGTGCTGGCATGACATATGTTATGGAGTATGCAAAAGAAATTAATCAAACAGATGAAATTATTGAAGACAAAGGTGTAAAAGTTTTCATAGACCCAGGTGCAATAATATATCTTCTTGGTACAGAAATGGACTATAAACAAGAACAATTTTCATCTACATTTGTATTTAAAAACCCCAATGAAACAGAGCGTTGTGGCTGCGGAGAGTCATTTAAAACTTAAAACTATATTGCTGTATAATTAATAATTATATATAATACAGCGTTATGAGAGATAAGAAGCATTTAGTAAAACATTCAAATAAGTTAGCAGAAAAGGCTAAATTAAAAACTTTGTTTAGAACTCAACGTAAGCCTGTTGAAGCTGGCGCTCATGGTACGCTCAACTATACAATCAAAAAAGGTATAAATAAACACAAAATTGCTGGCGAAAAAATACTTAAAAATAAAAAATAATTATTTTTAAGAACTATAATACATCTCAAATTCCATTGGATGTGGAGTGTGTTCTAAATTATAAATTTCTTCAAATTTTAGCGCAATATAGGCATCAATCTGATCATCGGTAAATACATTACCTTGTTTTAAAAAATTTCTATCCTTATCTAAACTTTCCATTGCTTCTCTAAGAGAACCGCAAACTGTTGGAATTTTTTTTACTTTATTTTCAGGTAACGCATATAAATCTTCATCAAGAGGTTTGCCTGGGTCAATTTTGTTTTTAATTCCATCTAGTCCTGCCATCAACATTGAGGCAAAAGCTAAATAAGGGTTACCAGAACCATCAGGAAATCTTACTTCACATCTTGCACCATTTTTATTTAATGTAATAGGTATTCTGCATGAAGCAGATCTATTTCTTGCTGAATATACTAATAATACAGGAGCTTCAAAACCTGGGATTAATCTTTTATAACTATTTGTTGCAGCATTTGAAAATGCATTAATTGCTTTCGCATGTTTTAAAATGCCACCGATATAATGTAATGCAGTATCAGATAATCCAGCATATTTATTTCCAGAGAAGATAGCTTTGTTCCCTTTCCAAATAGACTGGTGAACATGCATTCCAGAACCATTATCTCCTTTTACAGGTTTTGGCATAAATGTTGCGGTCTTCCCAAAAGAATGAGTAACCATTTGAACTACATATTTGTAAAGTTGAATGTTATCTGCTTGTTGAACTAAAGTTCCAAAATACATTCCAAGCTCATGTTGGCTTGGGGCTACTTCATGGTGATGTTTTTCAACTTTAACACCAACATCTCTCAGTCCTTTTAAATATTCACCACGCATATCTTGTGCACTATCAACTGGAGGAACTGGAAAGTATCCTCCTTTAACTCCTGGACGATGTCCCATGTTTCCGTTTTCGTATTTTCTTCCAGTATT
>MPLZ02039850.1_pt1 | contig 26193 bp, 24 predicted proteins | sample 1617311 | NCBI WGS metagenome assembly MPLZ02 (sample SAMN05944806, study PRJNA350692) | marine metagenome | biome: marine; feature: ODZ; material: water; isolation source: 160 m water sample filtered on 0.2 um supor filter | place: Pacific Ocean | collected 2012-04-08 | depth 160m m | reverse complement strand
GTTTTTCCAGAACCAAATTCTCCAAAACATTCTGTTATTGCTGCTGATTCAAAGCCTCCATCCATTAAAGAATCAAAGTTCTTGCTTCCTGTAGATAGTTTAACAACCTGGTCTCTTTTCTTCAGCACTTCTTCTCCTGATTCAAATCCCATATCCAAAGAAGCCCTGGCAGAAGCAATAATTTTTTTTGCTGCAGCTTCTGTCATTCCTGTAGCGTCTATGATTTCTCCTGGAGTTGCAACTCCGACACTCATCAAATCATTATAGCCCACTGCCTCTAATTTTTCTATTGTAGCAGGCCCTACACCCGGTAAATCATTTAACGTTTTTTCCTTTATTGTTTTATCTTCCTCTTTAACTTTTGGTTTTACAGTTTTCTCTACTGGTACAGTCTTCTCGATTGATTTTTCCTTTTTTTCAACAACTTCTGGTTCCATTAACACTTGTTTCATTATTATCACCTTTTAAATTTTTTGTTTTTATTTCTGATTTATTCCAATTTGGAATTTTAGAAAAATCCGTTAAGATTTCCCTCTTTATTAAAAAATAAAAAAATTAAAGCGTCATTAGGCTGCTCCTAATTTTTGATTGTCTTTTAAGACAATATACTCGAACGCTTTTTGAAGGATCAAAGAAGCCTTTGGCAGGTCATTTACCCTTAAAGAGTTTGTAGACTGCCATTCTCCGTTTTTGTCCATATACCTTCTCTGAAGGGATATGCTCTTATATGTCACATCCAGGCCTTCTTTATTCTTGCCTTGGTTGTCCCAAACGCTTGCAACAATGGCACCTGTAGAAAACTTTTTTTCCGGCATATTGCCAGATACTTTTTCTGTCTTTATGTTTGTATTCATTTTACTTACCTCATTCCTTTCGGTTTTTATTTCAACATCCCCTTGATTGTGAGCAGTTAAAGCTCCAGGGATGGAGGTGCTATATGATTTCTCATACAACAAGTATATAGTGTGATGATTCCTTTATATATCTCATGCGCAGATGTCCAGTGGACATGAAAATAGGATTTTAGCCTTAAAAGCCTTAAAAAGTCAATATTTTGGAGTTTTAGAATGTCCAGTGCTTATTCATTATATATTTTCTTAAATATACATTAAACTTAGATATAAATCCAAAACAATTATCACCAAAAAAAACATCTTCTCCAACAAAGATCCTGTTTTAAAAAATCCATTTACTCTTTTATTCAATAAAGGATTAAATGGCTTTATTCCTTTTTTTGTAAGAGCATCCATAAACAAATGGGAAAAATATCCAGCTAAAACAGCAATTCCGAGTTCTTCATTAATCCCATAAAAAATAAAAAACAACACTAATGGAATGTAAACTGCATGTAAAAAACCCCTATGGCCGAAAATAAAGTTTATTATTTTTGATGTCCACTTGTATTTTTTCCCGATTTTAGATTTTGTTTCATCAATATCAGGAAAAATTGAGAAAAACACTGCTATCAAAACAAAAACCAGTTTATTTTTAATATTAAAAAAGTCTATTGCCAATAATGCAGTAAAAAGCCCAAATGCCAAATGAGTATAATACATCATAATGGAAAATATAAATAAGAAGACTATTAATTATTTTCTACTTTCTTGGATTCTTCATTAAGCTTTTTGATTTCATCTTCAGGATCCGGGTTTAAGAAAACATCATTTGCTACAATCTCTATCTTGTCAAAGAAAAGATTTTTTTTGATTCTGCCGTCAACCTTGATAATATTTCCCAATAATTCTGTCTTGGCTTCTTCGAATTTTTCCGGGCTTTCCCTGTACTCTAAGACTTTTTCCTTGTTTGAATTAAGGAGCTTTTCCATGCTGTTTCTAAAAAAAACAGCCCTTATAGTATCTGTGCCGTCATCCAGCACAATATTCATGACATAAGAAAAATCCGGCTCAACTTTGTTATGAACATCACACATAAAATCACCTTCCACATTTTTTGCCCTTTTGCTGCATTCCGGGCATACCTCAAAAAATTTTGGCTCAAATGCCTGTACTATTGTGCCTAAAAGCTCTACATTGCCGTCAGATTCTGTCAATTGGTTGATGGATTTTCTTTCAGCGCTTGATTGTACTGTAGTTTGCTTTACTTCTCCAATACTTTCTCCAGGAGGATTCAATATCAACTGGCTTCTTTCATTCAGATGCAGCTCTTTCCTTCCGTTGTTTTCCCTGACATAGCCTCCGACTATCTTGATTATATTCCCTTCCTGGATATTATTGATATTATCGGCCTGGTCTCCCCACATAGCAACCCTTATTGTTCCTGTTTCGTCCCCTATAACTAAAGAGGCTACTTTTCCCTGCCGGTTGTTTGTTGTGAATTCCCTTAACTCATATTTCTGCATTACTTTTCCGACAGTCTCAACATTCCTCAACCCTACAAGGATGTTCTTTATCTGCAGTTTCCCGCTTACAGAATCAAAAAGTTTAATCCCAAGTTCATTTGCAACGATATGGGCAGCGCCTTCTTTGCTTATAAGCCCGGAAAGCTGTTTCATCTTGCTGTCTATTTTTTCGTTAAGCTCTGTCTCAGAAATATCTGCCTCTTTTTTTATCCTTTCTATTATCTGCTCATAAGGTATTTTTATCATCTTTTTATACTATAAAATACATTTCTTTAAATAATTTTGTATGCTAAAGGATATTTAAGCTGTTCTTTTAAAAGACTTATTCTTAAGATTCTTGTTTTAACTCCGGAAACTGCAACGCAAACTTGTAATCAACATTATTGGTTTCAAAACAGAACCTGAATTTTGTTTTTGGTTTTATATCACATTTTGGATTTGTTGGGATATCTTTTGCAACTAATAAGTTTCCTTTTTCATTTTTATGAAGCGCCATATCACTGCTTATTGCATCCAGATCATCATTTATATTTATTCCATCTAAATTGACTGATAATTCTTTGTTATTAATGATCCCTTTAATCTCGACTTTATTGTTAGTTTTGATTATATTATAATTCTCTTTATTGGGTTTTTCCCTGCACACGCAATTTTTGTCTTTAGAATTAAAGCAGCTTTCAAAATACTCAGCAAATTCCAAGAGCTTTTCTTTTTCCTCTGTTTCACAGTTTTTTGGCAGCTCAAAATTATTTTTTTTGAAAATATCAATATTGTTTTCTATGCATTTTTTATAGTTTCTGGAATTTTTGCATTTTTCCGCTAATTCTTTTGCTATTTCGGCTACTTTTGCAGGATCATTAAAATTGTAATAAATTGGAACTTTAAAGATAGGTTTTGAAAAAATTTCAACACTTCCTCCATCAATCTCTTCAAATAGTTTTAATTCATCGGTTGTTTTTCCTGTCAGAAAAAAATTATTATTTTCTTGAGTAACAAAAAGATCATAATTTATATTTGAATAATCCAATTCAATGGCTTTTTTTGTTTTAAAATTGTTGAATTCACGCTCAAATATTTTTTTGAACTCTTCTTTTATATCAGAATTCTTATCAACACAGCTGTTAAAGTTCTCGTTATTAAGCAGTTTATATCCCAAATGCTTTCCACAATCTGTCTTCAAAGGCATGTTTTCTCTGCCAAGTGTTGCGACAGAATTTTTAGCTAGGCTTTTCATAAAATAGTTATTCATGATAAAAATATTTCTGCTTTTCATCAGTTCCTTGTTCAACTCTGTAGGAAATTTGCTCACTTCGGGAATATCTGTGTGGGTAGTATTATAGAAGAATATTATCCCAACTGCTATGATTAAAGACAAAGCAAGGATTTCCCAGTTTATCATTGCTTTTTTATATGTCATTTTTATTATTTAAGTATTTGAAACATGATTTTTATTTTTTTAAACTCTCCCTTATCATCAGATATTGCTATTTCTTCTTCTATTCCCGAAACAAAAGTATCATAACCAGTATCAAGCCTTGATAATTTATGTATTTGGTAGCCTTTATCGTCAATTATTGTAAATTTCCATCCATAATTTTTTGAAGAGAAATAATCTCTGGCAGTTTCATCAAATTTATCATAATCATTGTTTAAATATGATTCTTCGATGATTTCTATAATTCTCATTTCTTGGTTAAGTGGCATTTCAAAAAAACGGTTAAAGTCTTCAATTGCATTAAATTCTTCTGTAGCAACCTTTACTTCTGCATAAGCCTCTTTGGCTTTTTGAATATTACATCCATAAAAAATCAATATTCCTATAATTGCTACAAATGAATAGAATATTATTCCTCTGATTGCATTTGCCGGTATAGCTGCTTTTTTATTCAACATTTTTTATCCCAATCATTAATTTTCCATTATATTCAATGTCATTATCCATAACAGTAATATCCTTTATTATCTCTCTTCCTGCAAATCCTTCTGCCCAGTTAAAAGTCTTTATAGGGCCAAGTTTACGGCCAGGAATTTCTAGAGACAATGAATACCCATATTTTACCTTGCTTCTCGGAAAGCATCTTCCATCTTCGAAGGTTTCCTGCTTAAACTTGCTTAAGTCAATTATGCCAGTACGCACTGAAGAATTGCCTTCATAAGCAAAACATTCTGGAAGATTAAAGAATCTTGGGAGTATTATCAGCTCTTCCTCAACTTTCGCAGGTATTTCTGCTGCTTCGGTTACAAAAAAATTTCCTATATAAACTACCACGACAGTTGTGATTCCTACTGCAACAATAAACATCATCCAGAAAGGCCACTCTGTCATTACCATTGCCCCTTTTTTATACCTTGGAATTTTCATCTTATGATATTGATAATTCTCCTCCTTTTTTGCTGAAAACAAGTTTTTCTGGATTTTTCAATACTGATTTTAAATTGTTATTGCAAGGTACAAAACTATACTCTGCGTAAGTTGGGTCCCTGCCTATTACATTATTGTTTTGCCCTAAACTAACATAAGAAGCACTATAAATTTTGACTTTATTGTCATAAAACTCGAGTATAAATTTGCTCAAGTCAAGTTCATATTGCACTTTCATGTCATAAGGATAAGCGCATATAGTGTCTATAAGCAGAGCTATATCCCTTGCAGATGCTACTTTTAAAGAAACTTCTCCTGTTGCATAAGCTTTTGCTATGATTGGGTAACTTAACCCTATAATGACTGCAATTACAAGAGTTATGATAGCTACAAATACCAACTGGCCTTTTTTTTTCATAATATCGGTTACTTAGAAAAGAGTATATAAATATTTTTAATTATTTCTTATGCAATTTCAGTTTCTTCGCTTTCTGTCTGTCTAAGCTTTTTTAATTCTTCCTTGGCATCTTTTACAAATTGTGATTTAGGGTTCTTAATCTCAATAAGCATATTAAAGGTCTCTTCTGCCTTTTGATTATCACCTAGTTTTGCATATAAGCTTCCAAGCCTGAACAAAGATTCTTCCGTTTCCTTTCCCGATTTATATTTAGTTGTAAATTCGCCATATTTCTGAATTGCAACTGATTTGTCTGCAAGCTCCTCATATTTCTTTGCCTCATCCAATTCTGTTATAATACATTTATCCTCAAAATGATAGTTTCTTGAATTTGCAGATATTTTAAGCATATCTGAGCTGCAAACACCGACAAATTGCTTATTTCCAATTACAGTTTTTTCTGTCCTAAGCTCCAGTATTTCATAGTTTTTTTTTGGAATACCATTATAATCGTCATTTATGTCCCTGCCAAACAAAAAGCCGCCTTTCCAATATTGTAAATCATCAGAATCTAATTTCTGCGGTATAAAAACTAAAGTACTGTCTATTATATCTGTTTTTTCGAGTGTTTTGCAGCGGATATCTTCGCAGGATATCTCATTATTATCCTCTTCCAATTCTTCCTGACAAAGACAAACGCATGCCTTTTCTATGCACTCTGCATTTGTAGGCCTTTTGAATTTTATAGTGTCTTTTCCATTTGCCATAGTAATAGCTGTTTTTACATATCCATAGCTATCGCTTTCTTTTCCGAATCCAATTATTGCAGCATCTTCCTTCATTTTCAATAAAATAGTGTCCTTTCCTAAACTCATTTCATCCAGGTTTGCAACAAAATTGCTAAAGGATTCTATAAATCTGGTATCTGATTTATACCAATTGCCTGCTATGGGAAGAACAATAAAAATAATAGACACTGCTATTGCTATAGAAATAATAATTCTTATAATAGACTCAAGTGTTATGGTTTCTCCTCCCATTTTAAGCGTAACTAAAGTAGATTAAATTATTGTTTATGGTGCCTAAACATCTGGACATTCCTTATTCTTCCATTCTCTTTTCTCTTTAGCACTCATTTCCTCTACATCTACTTCATTAATAGGGCATCCTTTATTATCTTCGTCTCCAGCTATGCATACGCAGTTGTCAAAAAAATTTGTAACCCCATCATCATCATAATCTTTAGTTGAATCAAGCAATCCGGAAGTTTCCTTTGCACTCTTACCAAATAGTTTGATATTAATGGCAGACAAAATAAAAAATGTAAGAAGGCCGAGCGCAATTAAAATCAATATATTTACCATAATGGTAGATTTTTTATTATTCATCTCTCATTCACCTCCAAAAGCAATTCATAATAATTTAACCACATTCAGGATACTTCTCTTTTATTTTATTAATACATTCATCATCTATAAAACCCTCTATTTTGTCACAGTTTCCCTTAAACAAAAATCCGTCATCATATAAATGTATTGGGCATAGATGGTTATCATCGAATTTAAATAAAAATTGCGCTATTTCCGTATCATCGTTAATTATAATCTGGATTGAATCAGTTTTGTATCCATCTATGCATTCTTTTGTTTCTGCTTGCAGGCAATCATAAAATTTTTCCCCATCAACAGAGCACGGAATAAACCCATCAACATAAGTTGGATCATATGGGGGGATGTTTCCCCTATCTCCTTCTTCTTCTATTTGTATTTTATCATTATACAGCGCTATGCTAAAACCTTTTGCTTTCGGTATTTCCCCAATGTCAACTAAGCAAGAATTTCCAGCAGGTGGGCTTTTCATTTTTGAGACTAACTTATTAAAATATTCAATTAATTCTTTTGGAACTTCAGATTCTCCAGCAAATTCTGGCTCTCTTTCTCCGGGTAGTTTTCCGTATCCAAAATAAAAAGCTGCATCTCTTATTGCTCCAAAGAATTGAGGGCCAAAAAATGTAAATATTATGACTAATACTATAAAGATGCCCAATAGCCATTTGATTAATTCTGACCATCCAATCATACCTTTCTTTTTCACTTTCTTAACCAAAAATTTTATCCAGGTAAACAGTCATAACATCCTTTGACTGGAAGATTATAACTGCCATTATCCCCAAAACAAACAGCAATATTATTATCATCAGCAGAGTGTTCCTTCCAATTTCCTGGGATTTTTTATTCAGTTTCATTTTTCAGCATATTGTATTGTGCATTCTGATTTTTGTGCATGGTCTAAAGTTGAAACTAATATTACGTTTGGAACTTCTAAAGTTATTCCCTTTAAAATAAAATTTGTAATGCTTTTTGGCCCGATTATAACTGCGGTTGCTGCTCCGATAGCTGAAGCTTTAACAGCTCCTAGTACTGTTAGTGCAGGAATCCATACTGGTGCACTTACATAGATAATAGCTCCAATTCCAACTGCTCCAGCAACATAAGCTGTTGTCATTGCAGTGCATACAAGTGGATCCTCTTTCCAACAATATTGACGGCTTGGGCTGACAAAGGAAATTGCATAAGCTTCTCCTGGATTATAACTTATATCACTAGCTTCTTTTTGCTCAATTTCTGGCGGAATAAAATATATTTCTCCGCCTCTTGCTCCATACTCCCTTATATACTTGGTATAGGAATAGATATCATCATCTTTTACATAACAATTCTGATTTCTTTTTGGGCATTTCCATTTTGGATATATTCTTGGATAATTAGTTGTACTGCCTTCAGAAAAGCATCTTCCCCCTTTATTCCCGCACTCATTGGTTATCTCTTTTTGAATGCAGCACTTATGATTATCGCTTGGGTTTTTACGATTTGTTTTATAGACTTTCTCATCATCTCTGCATTCTGTTCTCCAAAAACCTCCGGCTTCCCCAGCGCAGTTATCACTCCTATCATCTGCAAAAAAAGGCTCTTCCATAGATTTAACTAAATCTTTGTAAGTAACCTTCCTTACCTTATCTTTGATAGTAAAGGCATAACAGGTAAAGCATGATTCTGTAAAAGGGTATTCTTTAAACATATTTCCTTCAGAGCCATCCAGCCACATATACCAACATTTTTGAATCATATCTCTAATTTCTGCTTCAACCCCTTCTTTATCCTGAGAATATTTTTTTATAGGCACCATTGTCTTCTTTTTTGTCTTATCTATTGTGTTGCAGATTTGCGGTCCTGAAACCACTCCCCTAGTTTTTTCTTCTAAACCAAATTTTATTTCATTTGAAATACGGCATAATTCGACCTGCAGTTTTTCATCAAGCTTGGATGCACTCTGGTTCGCTGCCCAAAGAATAGTTCCTCCGCTTAACAACAATATAACTACACCAATTATTATACCAAATCCTGCTGCACTTAATCCTCTTTTATTTTTCATTGAATTCATTAAGCATAATTAAAAAACTCCAATCATTTTAAGTATCAGCCATAAAAACAAAAATCCTGCTCCTAAAGTAATTATTATTCTAATAAGCCTCTCAGCGCCAACTGCTCCTTTTTTATTCCTAAAAATTCTAAAACTAAGCATTATTCTAATCAAGTCAGCCATTTTCCTTTTCATCATAAATTTTTACGCAGCATACATCATCCTCATCAGCGCACTCAACATTTCCTGCCACAAATTCATTTGAGTTGCATCCTGATTTGCATTCTCCGCCTCTTCCAGTGCAGCTTTCCAGCGCATTTATGGATTTGCCGCTTTGCTTGGCAAATATTGACACTAAAACAACAAGAACTATAAGGCCTAATATGGCTAATATTATTACATTAAAAGATAATCCCTGACCCTTTTTATTCCATATCATGATTTATCTCTAAAAATACATATATATAAACATTTGGGATAAAAAGAAAGAATAAAAGAAAGAATCAAGTTTGTTCCGGTACGCAGCAAATATCGTCATTTTCGCAACCTGAAGCGCCGTATGATCTTACCTCACCAGTATCGCAGTCAGAATCACATGTTCCTCCAAAGCTGTCGCAAGAGCCTGCTTCACCAACTCCTTTGCTGAAAATGCCTATCCTTCCGGTAAATATGGCAACTAGGACAACTAGGACAATTAATGCTATCACCGCTACTATAATTGCGTTTATAGAAAGTCCTTGTGATTTTTTGTTCATTTGTGCACCTCTTTATTATGTTAATATTTCCATATAATAAGTTATATATAAATATTTGCTTCTTTTCATGGTTTTTTAAAAAAACATTGAGTTAGCCGCAAATATCGAGCTTTACAAACAATGTTCTTGAAGATGTAGGTATTGGAAAGAGCTTTGACTTCTTGCTTCCCGGACAAGCTTCTCCCAAAACAAATATTGGATCTTCCTCATCAACAAAAGCATTGAGCTCATAGTCCAGATTCCATTTTTCAAGTGTATTTGCAAATACAAATTGCGCTGTTTCCTCGGCATAAACGCAGGAATCCTTTCCGTTCTCGCAGTAAATTCCACGGTTCTGCCCGCAATCCTGCAAAAGCTCTGTCATTGAAAGCTCATTGCAGTCTTTGCTTGTTGATTTTAAAAATGTGTTGATCATATTTGATGCAAGCTCTGCCTGGGTAAACTGCTTTTTATAGTCCACTGGCTCTTTGTTTATCATAAATCTTATCACAAATGTCATGCCCAATATTAAAAGTATCACAACAATTGCAAGTCCCATTATCTCTGTTTGTCCTTTTTTCATTTTTTTCATTTTAAGAATGTTTCTACGCTTATAATGCCAAAAGAGTTTGTATTAAGTATAGGATCCAGCAAAGATATTGGAATGTTAGTTGTGATCTTATTTGAGTAATCATCTAAAGGCCGATCATAGAGCATCCATTCATTTTCATCAGGATATACTTCTTTTATAGTTATTTTGCTGAATGACAGCCTATCATAGTAGTGGATCTCATTTTCCTCCATTATGGCTGATGCAGCTTCCAATTTAATAATGTCAATGCAGTTATCAGATACAATGTTTTCCTCGCTGCACTGAAGCTCAGGAAGAAACGATGCCCTTTGCGCTATCTTTATTGCGTTTAGCTGCACGCTCTCTTCTGTCTCTATTTCGATATTGCCTTTCAGCACTTTCGCGTAAAATACAAATCCGAGGATAATCAGGACAAAAAATATGAATAAAACCGCGATTGTTTCCATCATCTGGACTTGGGATTTTTTATTGTGCATTTTTTAGTGTATTTTATTGATAGGTTTGTTAATAAATCGTAGCGCATGACTCTAACTGCGCGAGCTTATTCTGCTGTTGTATAACCTCCTTTGCCTCCAATATTTTTTCTGAATTAGTTAATGAAAAATCAGATGATGAATCTAGGATTATTTGCAGATCATTTGTCGAATATGCTGTGTCTCTGTTTTCATAGCACCTGGGATTATTTGTGCTGTAAGATTGTATTATTGATTTTGTTTTTTTCATGTATATCTGGGTTACTATATTCAGCTTCTCAAATATATTGCTCATTATACATTCATACAGTTCCTTTTTGTCTGTAAAAACGGCTCCCAATAATGTTTCCCTGCCAATGTAGCTTGAAGAGTCTGATTTTACAAACCTGTCATTTCTTTTTTCAAAAAATTCTATAGTTCCTGAATCTAAGTTTCCTTTAACATTTAATGCCGTAACATCATCATCAGGAATAGAAACATAGTCTGCAGGTAATTTACTGTTATCTTTTATTGAATTGTCAAAAAAAACAAACCTTATTTTGCTTTCACCTTCATAATCTGCATCTCCAAGAGTTAAAAAATAATCACTAAAAGCCTCGTTTGGCATCATGGCTCTCATTTGCCCTGCTTCCTCATCTCCAATAAAAACATACTTGTATTTGGGGCTTGTAAGATAGATTATGTTTGTTATTCGGTAAGGCATGCTGAGATCAAGAGTCATTGATATTATCCTTGGCCCCTCCAAGACAGAAGGCGCAAATACATTCATGACATCAAGCTGCTTGGAAAGGCTTCCGACAGAATACCTGTTGCATCTAAAGTTTATCCTTGTATCTGGGATTTTTACGATGTTTACAGTCCCAGTGCTTACTTCAGAACCAGATAAGATGGCGTCTAAATTTTTCAGTATTAATGTGTTTTTTGACGTTTCAGATATGTTTTTCTGTTTTATAACAACACCGGTAATAAGGATCAGTATGACTGAGCCTATAATAAGCACAAATATCCAATTAAACTGTACTTCAATAACCCCTTTTTTTGAATTCATTCTTCCGATTATTTTTATAATTAGATATAAACAATATTACTGGTGTTATATAAATATTACCAAAAGATTTAGAATTGATGTTTATCCGGCAGTTATAGCTGTATGGTCTCCTTTTCCCTCCATATTAAGCTTAATCCTGCCTGTTAGTGCAGGTATGCAAAGCAAATCTTCATCTATTAATATTTTTCCTGCATCAAAGGATTCCTCAACACCATTTCCTATTAAAAAAGCATTTTTATTAACTCCGGAATTTACGCTGTCCTCGATTATCGGGTATCCTGTGTTAGAAAGCCTTGGGACTTCAGGAAAGGTGTTCACAAAGCAAACTATAGTTATATCATCCGGAACTATGAACTCTTTGACCTTGACACTTCCATAATCCAAAGCAAGTGTTTCTATAGTATTCTGCATATTATTCTTAAACTGAATGTAAGAAACTTGGTTTGCTTTGTCCTTAAATGTTGTTATGGCTTTATACCCATAAGTCAGTATAAAGGTTACAAGAACTATTGTCATGACATAGATAAACACCTGGCCGATAAGCTGGGCTTTCATTGTTGTTTTATTTGCCATTATCTTATTTATCTACGCAGATTTTTTCTTGTTGCTTTTCTTCTCTGTGCCTTTTCCTTTTGTTATATTTTTCAGTTTTTTAAAAGTTTTTTCATCTATTGGCCCAGTATTTCCCTTTTCTGATATCAGTTTCAATTTGGCAAATATATCTACATTTTTGGCTGCTTTAGTTCCTTTTTTTTCTTCTTTGGGTTTTGTTTTGGCTTTGCCTGGCTCTTTTTTGACAGAGATTAATTTTTTTTCTTTTCCGGATTCCTTCGGGGTTATCTTAGCTTTTGCAGGTTTTTGTCCTTTTTTTGCTTCTTGTTTCTTTTTCTCAAATACTCCTAATAATTTGTCTCTTTTTTCTCTCTTTTCTTTTTTTCTTTTCTCCTTAATTTTGGATACTTGTTCTTGTATTTTCTTTATGGGATTTTTCCGGGGCTTTCTTAAAATAGGCCTTGTTGGCATGTATCCTGGAAGTAAGCTTGGTTTTAGCTCTTTCTCTGGCTTGGATTTTAAGTAATAATACACTCCATAACCTCCCCCTCCAAGCAGCATTACCAGGACAAAAATAAGCACTACTATCCAGAATATTCCCTTTGGCTTGCTATTTGAATCTAATGGGTCTGTGCCTTTATCAATCTCTTTTTTGTCACTTACATTATCTCCATCAGTATCTGCATTGTTTGGATTAGTGCCATAGGTAAATTCCTGGACATTATTCAGGCCATCGGTATCAAAATCCAAATCAGCATCAGACGCATCATTGGGATCCAATCCCTGCTCCAGCTCCCATTCATCCGGGATTCCATCCCCATCAGTGTCTTTTGGCAATCCTTCCAGGTCATCCGGGATTCCATTGCAGTTTAGGTCATTTTCTCCGCATAGTTTGCAGACAGAATCCATGCATTTTGTGTTTTCTTCGCAATCATCATCTACCTCGCAAGTTTCTCCTATTTTGCATTTTTCCGGGCAGGCTCCTCCGCAGTCAATGTCTGATTCTGTCCCTCCAAGTTCATTATCATTGCACGAGTCAATGTTTTCACATGTGCCAAAAAGACAAAAATCAGACAGGCAGTCAGAATCAAGGTTGCATTTCTTGTTGTTTTGACATTTTAAGCAGGAATTGCCTCCGCAGTCAATGTCTGATTCACCTTGATTTTTTTTATCGTCATTGCAGCTTGCTTCTGAGCATTTATTATCGAAACAATACCTGCTCAGGCAGTCAGAATTATCAGTGCAATATTCATTTAATCCGCAATCACCCCTATCTCTGCATGTTGTAATTGGAGTATTATTTGCGTTGCATTTGCTTGTAGATAGGTCGCAGGAATTGCATGTGAGTGTACCATTAATGAAATTTTCATTATAGCTAAAGCAGCTTAAATCAGTTATGTTGCCAAAATTAGTGCCGTCGCATAGCTCTCCAGAATCCAATCTTCCGTTGCCGCAGGAAGGAGATTCCTCGCAATTGTTTGTATTTAACATGCAATCATTCCCGCAGCTTAAAGTTCCGCTATTAAAGAAAGTAGAATAATCCGTGCAGCTGTCAGTTATTGAACCCAGGTTTGTGCCGTCACATAATTCTCCCTGGTCTATTATTCCGTTTCCGCAGGACTGGATTGGGACGCATAATTCCGTATTTAACTCGCAATTTGCATTGCATTCCAGCAAACCTTCAGCAAATTCACCATAATCTGTGCAATCATTAATTTCTCCAAAGTTTATAGTGTCGCATTTTTCTCCGATATTAATGCTTCCATCTCCGCATGTTCCTCTTGTTCCAAAACAGGAGCTTGTGTCAATTTTGCAGTTGCTGTTGCAGCTAATGCTTTCTCCGGTAAATATCTGGTCATAATCTTGGCAATTGCCGCTTAATGGTCCAAGGTTTGTGCCGTCGCATTCTTCTCCTGGATCTATTATTCCGTTTCCGCATTCAGATTGGGGTTGACATTTGGATGTGTCCAAAAAGCAGTTTGATTGGCAGGTTATAGTCCCTCCGGAAAAATCTAAATCATTGCAGGCGTCAATTGCGCCGAATAAGCTGCCGTCGCAGTGCTCGCCGCTTTGTATTGTTCCGTCTCCGCAGAATGGCTGCAATACGCATTTTGATGTGTCTAATTTGCAGCCAGTATCACATCTAAGATTTCCTCCAATAAAGTTTGAGTAGTCTGTGCACTCATTTATTATGCCAAAAGAACTTCTATCGCATTGTTCCCCTGCAAAGTTAATTACCCCATCACCGCATGCCGGCAGAGGGTCGCATTTAGAGGTATCTATTGTTATGCCGTCGGTTTTTAGCACATCGCTTTCCAATTCTGCAAAATTAAGGGCTTTTATCCCGAACAGGTATTTTGTGCCAATATCAAGGGTCAATTCATCAATCCATAGCCATTCATCATTCTCTGCTGGATCTGAATGAAAGAAGCTTCTTGTCCAGTCAAGAATAACATCGCCTGGTTCTTTTATTATGGAATAAAAATAATTTTGTATGTCAGATTCTTCGTCCGATCCGAGCCACTTGACTCTAAGCCGGTCTGTATTGCATGTATGCTCTGGAAACTGTACTAATGTGCCTGTGTCTTCTGCAAATATCATATCTGGTTCTGTTGAATCCATCACTAATTCTATCTCAATTGGATCTGACCATTTTTGCTGGAATATGTCTTTGCATTTGACATAATATGTATATTTTCCGTCATTAAGATTTAATTGCTTTATGTGAGAATAGGATGGAGAGCCGATGACCGTTCCCTGTTCTACCTGGGAATCTATGCTGTATTTACACTGCGACTTTTTGTTGGTTTCTACTGCAAGATTTATTGTATTATCGGTGCTGAACGGCAGAGTATTGCTTGTTACGATAAGAGGCAGGCTTAGATCAGAGCTGAATTGTATTTCATATATATCTGAGATAAGTTCAGCTTTTGACATGCATTTGGCATAATATGTATAATCTTTATCAGAATCTACTGTAATCTCTTTTTTATTGACCTCTCTGAATGTATTGTTTCCATTGTCAATATTGTTCACATCCAGCAATTCATTGATATTGTCGCTGTATTCGCAAACAGTTTCCTTGTCTGTCTTCACATTTAATGTTGTTATTCTTGGATCTTCTACAATTGGGTCTGGAAATGCATATCCGGTAATTATTTTTGGGGCATCAACATCAACACTTAAATCAAAAACATTTGTTTTTATATTATGGATTGTATCATCGCATTTGACATAAAATCTGTGTATTTCAGTATCGCCTGCTAGAATTTCACTAAATGCTGTTATCTTGTGCTCTGTCCCGCCTGAAAAGCCAAAATCATCCATAAACTCAAAATTAAGATTATCATCAAAGCTGTACCTGCACACTGCATTATTATCAGTTTTGATGATAATATCGAAAGTATATGAAGAAGATACTCCATATCTTGGATTTACTAAAGAAATTTTAACATCTTCTGCATTAACAACAAAATTTAAAGATGATGTTATGATGTTTCCTGCAAAATCATTTGCCATTATGATTATCTCTTTATTGTCGTCTTCCATAATCATGTTGGCAACATATGTTTTGCTGTCATCTGTCGTAAACTCGCTTGTTATATTTTCATTATTTATTGTTATTGTATCTAAAATTGTGTTTTTGTTGAATGCTATAGATATCGGAACTATAGAACTCTGGACTATTTCGCCTTCTGTTGGAGTCATAGCTGTGATTTCGGGATTTTCATTGTCAATAGTTATGTCTGCCTCATATGTCTGATCCATAAGAACCCCGTTTTTGTCTTTTGCATTTAATTCAAAAACATATTCTCCAGTCGCAATATCATCTGAAAAAATAAATTCGACTGTTTTGCTTATCTGGTCAGAAAAATCTAGGAATATTTCGCTTGGGCTGCCTTTCGGACTCAGGCTTGCATATGTTGCAATGGCCTCTTCAAAAAATTCCACTGTTATTGTTGGCCTGGTTGACCTTGTGTAATATGCTCCTTTAATCAGGTTGCCGTCAGATACATCCATCCTGAAAACCAATGGGCCATTTGCATTGCTGTTTGCTGTTAGCTCGACAATCTTAACTTTCCCGATGTTTTTTGACGGGTCCTCGGAATAGTACCTTATTGTATTTGCTCCCTCATCCAGAACCATAAGCTTATCCCCTGTCAAAGTATCAAAAAGATTGAGGTTTCCTAAGATGATATTATAGGAATTGGTAGTTATGCTGTATGGGTGTTGGCTGTTGCAGGGCTCCTTGCACAAATAAGTCTTGTAATCATTCTTTGTTCTTCTTGTAAATGCCCCGTTGCCCATGGTTTTGTCAAAGATTTCTATTGAAAGTGATTCATAAATCCCCCTATCTATTGTTGGGATTATTGTTGTGTTTGGGGCAAAAATATCATGTTCGCATTCATCGGTTTCGCAGTCTGGCTTGTTGTCGCTATCTGCATTTTTTCTGCATTTTTCATTAAAATTCTGGCAAATCCCTATGCTGCACTTGTCCTTGGGCAGTTTTATCAAGTTGTTGAACTGGTCATAAAGAATGTTGCTGCTTTCACACTCACCAGGAAGATAATCCAGGCAGGTGATATCTGCGCAGTTTAGTGTTTGTTCCCCGCCATAATAGCATAAGAAATTTTCATTTGAAAGCACTTGTGCTTTTAATACGCCGCACTGCTCAAAAACAAAATTTGCTGCATTTGCGCTCTTTAATCCACTTGTTCCAGCCTTATCGCACCACCTACAGTTATCTTTGTTTTTATCTATGCAGACTCCGGCCCCAAGCTCATCTGATATTGGTTTCCAAGTGCAGTCTCCTGTATTGCAGTTATTCCTGGTGCAGCTTGCTTCTGATTTGTAATCATAGCATGACATCTCCGGGCTGCAGTCAAAACATGAATCTGCTACTGACAAAGACCTGTCATAAAAGCAATATTTGTCAGTTTCACATTCCTGCTGGTTATAGAACAATCCAAAAGGATTTGCACTCTCATAGTTGCATGTCGTTTTTTTGATGCATTTAGGGATATTATTTGATACAACGCAAGCCTCATCATCCTGGCATACCGTTCCCTCAGCTTTCAGTAAATTTTCATCGTTGCAAAAATATGCCCTGTTCAGGTTATCTCCAAAATTGCTCCTTACATTTTGGTTGAAATTTGAAGAAGAAAAGCCTGCAAAATTATCAATCAGGTAGCTTTGATATTGGCCATAATATGATTCAAGGATGCAAAAATTATTGTCGTCAAATTTATTCCAGCATTCCAGGCTTCCGAGTGATGCATGTGTGATTGCATTTGGCTCTGCTGTCTGGACAGAGTAATAGGATATTACTTTGTAAGAATATATTTGATCAAATTCCAGCTCATCATCCTGGTCAATAAAAAAACTTTGTGTTGATGATCCTATCAACTGAAAGTCATTGCAATTTCCGCCATCACACCTGTAAATCTCATTAGAGACTATATTTGAAGCACATTCATTTTCCCATTCCAGGTTGATTTCCTTCCTGCCTTTTGCAGGGATTGCTTCAAAATTTGAGAGTTCGGGCACATAATTGATATTATCGCAATTTGGCCCTATTGTAGTAAAACATGTTCCGCTTGATTCCGTAACATCTTCCTGGCTTTGGCATCCTGAATCTCCGGGAAAATCAGCGCAGCCGTTATTGTCATTGTCCAGTCCGTCGTTGCATTCTGGAACTGCGCATGCAGGGATGCAATCTGTCTCACCGGAAAGAAATGTTAATCCGGTGCCGGAGCATTGCGCCTGTGTCTTTAATTCTCCGGATAGTGATGAGCAGCAGCATCCAATCTCGCATTCACTCAATGAATCGCAATTCTGGTTTGAGAAAAAGAAATTGTCAACGCAGTTATTATATGATGAAGGTCCTAATGTTTCAGTGTCATAATAGCTTGGAAAAGAAGTCTCTGGTTTCGGGCAGCACTCTGCATCTCTCTGCACTAATTTTTGTGTTGTGCAGGCTAATATTCCTGCTCCTGGATTGATGCAGCATCCTACTTCATCTGCATAAACAGCAGTTAAGCTGATTAAAAGACTGGCAAAAAGCATAATACAAAAAATTTTCACCTCTTTTTTTATTCTCATTTTTAACTAACGACACCTGAGTCCGGACAAGTGCCTGATATTGAATTCAAAGTGTATTCACTGCATGATTTAAATTTATATTTAGTGCCCTGCCTGGCATCTACTGTTATTATTGAGTTTCCTAAATCAATATAGATTGCTAAATCGGGATTTGAGCCCAGCAGGTTAAGATTGAAAAAGCTTCCGGCTCCGTCTTCTGCATACAATAAAAATGGCTTTGAAGGGGGTTTTATGATATAATTAGTGTTTGTATTGCGGGCATTGTAAAAAATTACACCATCATAATCGCTTAAGTCAAATGGAAGCCTGTCTTGTTTTCCATCATTGTCAGGGTTTTTCTGATTACATCCGAGAAATTTTGGGGCTGCTGGAATTGTAATGTTAAGGTCCAATGCTTTTGATATTGCACTTTGATTAAATATCAAGGCTTTCTCTTCTGTACATATTAGCTGGCTTAAGTCAGCATCAACCCTCTTTACGTTTATTACCTGGTAATCCTTAAGGCTGCTGTCATTAACTTCAACCTTAAATTCTATATTTGGAAATGCTAATGTGACTGGCAGCTTAGGTGTTATGGAAAAAGAATTATTATTGATCGGATCTTCATCAGGATCCAAGGCTTCAAGAGATTTTTTATTTACTATATCTTCTTCTGATATGTCGTAAAATGCAGGCAATTCTATTTCTGTTGGTGTTAGATAGAATAAGGCAGGATTTCTGTTTTTCCTTGCAAAGAAATATTTATAAGGCAGGCTATCCAGATTTGATTTTGTATCAGTTACGATAATTAAATCATCATTTTCAAAAACATCACGCTTGATATCAATTTCAAATTCATTATTGCTTGAATTAATGATATTAAACTTAATGTTGCTTATATCGAACTCAATAAGCTGGTTTACAAATTCGTGGACCTTTCCTAATCTTACGCTATGCTTGACAAAAAAATCATCCATGAACTCTGTTTTTTCCCCGCTTATAAGATTATGCACAATAACATTGTATTGCATCTTAAAAGAAACGTCCTCTTCATTGATAGCGACATCAGCGTTGTTTTCCTTTTTTGAGATATTGAATCCCTGCTCTTCAAAAACCTCAAAATTTAAGCAGCTATCAATGTTGTTTTCCATAAAAGATATTAACTGCTCCTGGAAAGAATTCGGGCCGAATGACTTGTTTACAGGAGGCATATTATTTGTGCCAAAAACATCTTTGGATGTAAAAGTTTGGCTTGTTTTTGTGTCATCATCATATGGGAAGGTTTTCCAGGGATAATTAGGGATATTTGGAGAGTACTTCCCAAAAGGGAATCTTGGCTTGTGGATATTATAAGCTACTTTAGAATTTTTGTATCTGGCAAAAAACAGGCCTTCGTCAGAATCCGGATAATCTATTAAAGTTCCTCCCTGGCTTGTGTAAAGAAATCCGGCTTGCTCTCCCAATAACTTCAGGCTGTCTTTTGAAGTCAAAGAAAGACATTCGGTTATAAAATTTTTTATTGGCTGGGTGTCAAATGAAGCCTCCTTTATATCTATGATTTCCTGCTTGGATGTCCTTTTAGCGGCATACCTGCTTATTAAAAAAAGAGATACAATCATTATTACCATGACGACTCCCAGTATTAAAAAAACCGCTAACTGGGATTTTTTTTGTTTTATGCTCATTTTATTCTTAATTTTGAGGTTAGGTCACTCCATATATTTGCAGGATCAATATTTGTAAAGTCGCTTCCCTGCGCAAGAATAGTGTATGTATTTCCCTGCCCGCTGCACTCTATTCCTGACGCTCCGTCTTTATTCTTCTCGTCATACTCATCTATAAAAGTGCAGATATCTGTATTAAAATTCCCATATTCAATCAGTAAATTCTTGAATTGTGTTCCTTCTAAACTGCCTGAAATTGTTTTGCTACCTGTTTTTTCCAGGTAAAGCTTCTGGAACTTATTTATTCCATCTACATAAGAAGTATCAAATGGCTCTTCTATGGAATTTTGTATAACATTAATAATAGTATCAAAAGGATTTTTGATAAAGTCCAGAAAATTTTGCTGGAAGTTATTTTGCCCTAATGTAAACGGCTGGTTGCTGTATACAAGGCTCTGTAATTCCTCATTATACCATACCTTATTGCTGCCATCGCATGCATGATACTGCCCGTCATTTATTAATCCCAAGTTGCAGTCTTCAATTCCCAGTGTTTCCAAAATTTCACTAGAACCTTCGTTAATTGGCTCATTAAGCGATGTTCCTGATATAACCTTGCTGCCAATACTCAAAACACAGAAGTTATTTGCTTCAGAAATAAGATTCTCAGCAAGCTCACCATTAACAACATATTCCAATTCATTTAATGCTGCCCCGGAATTATCGCAAAAAACCACATAATCATTCCCTTGTGTAAGTTCAAGCAGCTTTAATGCTATGAATTTTGTTCTCGATACCCATCCCCCATCCTCGCAATAATCATCATCTGTATATTGGTCATTTGCAATGCATTGGGGATTCTTGTCAGGCTGGTTATTATCATCAAAATTCCCGGAAGGGTCAACCAAGCATTGGCTCTGTTCAGGGCAAAATCCTCCAATTGTTCCTGCAGGATCAAATTTCAGATTCGCATCTATCCAGTCTCCATCAATACACCTAAAGCCATTGACCGGCTGGGCATTTGGATTATTTTTTTGGTCTTCCTTGCAGCCTGTTCCTGTCCAGCACTCATTCTGGATGCAGCAGCCTGTTGCTTGTTCAGGATTCGGATCTATTTCAATCGGAACAGTGCTTGCATGGTCTAACTTTTTGCCTTTTGCAAAATCCCATTTATTGTTAAAAGAGCAGTACCAGAAATTGTTTGGGTCTGTAAAGCAGTAATCTTTGTTTTGGATAACTTTTAGCCCTGTTACCGGGTCTGTAAGGTTCAGGGTATCATTATCTGCTATTGAGCACCCATAAAAAGCTCCGTTCAGGTTTAAAATATCATCTCTTTCCTGGGATGTATCTCCTGATAGCACTAAGTTTCCGTTCCAGCAGCCTCTTGTATCACCAGTCCTTCCATTGCAGTCGGAATCTAAGCAGTCAACTGTTCCATCGCAATCATTATCCAGAAAATCAAAGCAGTCAGTTTCTGTAACAGTTCTACCAACACATTTTCCTTCCACTTCAGTTTCACATACACCTGGAGCATTATCGCAGCTTAAGTCTTGGCATTGCTCATCAACATCATCATTATCCAAATCTACTCCGGAATCCTGCCACTCTCCGTCAACACATACATCATATCTATTATCCGGACATTGAGTATCATCAGTTCCGCAATCGCAATAATATGCTTTTTTGGCAGTAGTTATACTATCAGCAGTAAACCACATAGTATAATCTCCTTTTTCCCCGCAATAGCTGTAATCCAGCACGCAGGTATAATCTGTACCTGAGCATGTTTTTGTTGCAACAACAATCCCGCTATCGGTTTTTATCTTTAATGATCCTGAAGATGCTGATGCAGCATTAAAAGAGTATAGAACAAAGAATATTACTACAAATAGCAAAATTATCCTCTTTTTTTTCAATAAATACACCCTGCCTAAAAATTTAGATTGAAGATATATAAAATTTGCTGTTTTTTGGTATTTATAAGGAAATATTGAATTAAAAAGGTTAAATTATGTAAAAAGATGCACCAGTAAGATTTAAATAGTTTAGAGGATATTAATAGCAAAAAAGAGGAAAATGGGAATAGATAACTTAAATAATAATTTTCAGGAAAAAAGTAATTTGTCTTTTAATGATTCTTTTAATCAGGATAAGAAGCAATCTAAAAAGCCTATTATTATTTCTTCTGTTGTATTTTTAATTATTGTTATAGGGTTAATAATTATTTTTTATCCATCTTCAGAGGATAAGGCAGAAGATAAAGCCAGTAGTGTTATAGTGCAGGAAGCTAGAACAGCTGATGATGTGATACATGAAGGAAGTGAGGATGAATCCCAGGAAGCTGTTACAGTATTAGAATATAGTGCCAAAGAAATCAAGGAGATTGACGAATGTGCCCAAAAATATGTTGACTTAGATTATCTGGCATTGCTGGAAGATGATGTAAGTATTTGTATTGATGGAGCAGATCCAAGATTGGATTACTCTATTTATGAAGAGGATCCAATTGAATGTTCTGACTATTATTATCTGATAAAGGCTGTTTTAAATAATGATTTGAATATTTGTGATAAGTCAAGTACATCTGATAATACATTGGCATGTAGGGGGATATTAACAAAAGATTTGTCTAGTTGTATGAAGTTTGATGGTGCCGATGGGCAGAGTTTTTGTAATGCTTACCTTAATGATAATCCTTCTATCTGTAAAAAGCTCTCAAATGAAGATGACATTTTGAGCTGTGAAGAAGATTTTTATTTGGTTGATGCCTTGGCGTCCAATGATAAGGATAATTGCTTAAAATATGAAGATGGAGATAATTTTCAATCATTCTGCTTAAGCTTATTCGAGGGAAACAGTAATGTTTACATGAATAAACTAAAAAGCTTATGCGTTACTTCTGAATAGCCAATATATAAATATCAAATTTTTCCAATAAATTCTTAAATATAATAGCTTTAATTCATTTATGCAGATACCTTTTTATAGCTTTAAGCGGCAAATTTTTCATCTAAAGGAAGAGTTACTGAAAGAGTTCAACATAATCTTTAATTGTAATGAATATGAGCCGGAATTGCTTAATTATGTTGCAGAATTAGAGAGATCATTTGCAAATTATTGTGATGTTTCTTTTGGAGTTGGAACTGATTCCGGTACTGGAGCTTTACAGCTTTCCTTATTGGCTTCTGGAGTAAAGATTGGAGATGAAGTCATAACAACACCAAATACTTATATTGCCACGGCATTAGCAATTTCAAATATTGGAGCTAAGCCTGTTTTTGTTGATATTAATCCGGATACTTTTAATATTGATCCATATCAAATAGAAGGCAGGATTAATGAAAAAACAAAAGCAATAATTCCTGTCTATCTTTATGGCCAATCCTCAGATATGGATCCAATATTAAATATAGCGAAAAAAGATAATCTTGTTGTGATAGAAGATGCCTGCCAGGCGCATGGCTCAACATACAATAATAAAAAAGTTGGAAGTATGGGTCATATTGGTTGTTTTAGCTTTTATTCCTCGAAAAACCTGAGTGGTTTTGGCAATGGTGGCATGATTGTCTCAAATAATAAAAAAATAATTGATATAGTAAAAAATTTAAGGGACCCTGAATCAAATACTTTGAGGCTCTTGCAATCAAGGAGAACTCCTGCTTATCTTGATTCCATACAAGCAGCAATTATCAAAATAAAATTAAAATATCTGGATAAATGGAATCAAGAAAGAAGAGAAATTGCAAAGCTATATACAGAATCTCTTTCCAATATTGTAAAAACTCCAATTGAGGGGAAAAATGTATTTCATACTTACCACTCTTATGTTATCAGGACAGATAAAAGGGATGAATTGAAAGATTTTCTTGGAAAAAACGGCATCAGGACTTCAATTGAATATAGCCCATCAATCCACCTAACTAAGACATTTTCACCTCTAGGGTATAAATTAGGGGATCATCCAGAAGCAGAAAAGGCAGAGAAAGAAATCTTATCCTTACCAATATACCCTGAATTAAATAGAGATGAATTAAATCATATAATTAATACAATAAGGAAATTCTTTGTATAATAAATTAGTTCTTAAATAAAAATAGGTTATCAATAGATCTTGCCTATTTTGTATAATCTATTAATTTGTCATCCCTAACAAGGTCTAATGTACTGCAATGAATTCCACCACCAAAGATCTCACAGTTATCAAGCTCAATTCTAATGACTTCGAAATTATTACTTTCAAGTGTTTTTATCACATTTTTTGCTCTATTGTTTACCATAACTGTTTTCTCATCCAGGCTTAATACATTTATATCCATCCCCCTGGAACTTGCCAGTTGAATATCCAGAGAAGTCATTCCTTTTTCAATCTTAAAAGGTTTAGTTTCTTGTTTAGGAATTAAATATTTCCAATTTTTAAATTTTTCAGGCATTGAATCTTTTATATTTGGGTATCCTGGATTAACCAAAAATACACCGGGACAAAGGCATGTTATGACTCCATCAATATGGTTGTCTGTAAGATGGACAATGTGAAATCGTGTTTTTGGGAAAAATGATTTTATCCATTCATGTCCAAGGTAATGGTTATAAGAGCCTATATTAACGATCACATCAGCGCCAATTCTTAAGTATTGTGCGCCTTCTATGGCCATTGTATATTTTTCTCTGTCAAAATTTTTATAATCTCGTTTTGCATTCCAAGGCTGTAAATCTATTGTATCTTTCGTCAATTTAGTATAGGGGGGTCTTATCCACAATCCGCCTTTTCCGCCATTAAAGACATTATTATAAACTCCATAAAGAGAAACGTTCTCAAAAAATCTATTTTGTACATAAGTTGGAGTTTCAATAATGCAAATATTATAAATTAAAGTAATGTCTCTAACATTGCTTGCTGAAGACAATTCCGATTTAAAATGAGGAGTTTTAAATGGTATAACTTTTTCTAATTTGTCAGGCCTATGCACTTTTATCCCGAACTTATCAAATAATTGTGCTAACTTGTCTAATTGTTTGTTTCTTTTGATTAAGAGTTCATGATTGACATAATACTCTTCACCCCCTGAATAGAGGCGGTCATACACTTCTTGATTTAAATTTTCTTGATAAAAATGTTGGAAAGTATAATCAGCAATTCTTTTTGGAAGTTCAAGTTCTCTACCGACAATAACTTCTTTTAATTTTCCAAAAGATGTGTTTGAATTAATCATACATGCCTCTAAAAACTTGTTCCTTTATGTTGTTTAATTGAAAGTATCTTGTGCAATCTGCACAATTGCTTTTACATGGCTCTTTATCCATATCAACAAGAAGGGTCTCTTTTCTGATTTTATTAAACTTCTTGCCAGACCATATTTCACTAAAGGTCTTGTTTAAGATATTTCCTGCAGAATTATTTGTATCATCGCAGTTTTTTAAGATAAACCAACTGCAGCAGGGATAAACTTCACCAAAAGCGCTTATAACCGCACTATGGGGTATAAGGCAGTTAAATTTTTGTTTTTTTATCAAAGGTACAGAATGTCTCCCGCTGATTAAATCATCTTTTTTGATGGTTCCATTTTTAACTGAATCTGCCCATTGGCCATGCCATTTCCATAAGTAATTGAAATGATTGTTTTCTATATATTTGGGGTTTGCTTCGACATCTCTTATGAAATCCATATAGTCATTGAATGTTTTATCATTAACTCTCCCATTATGTTCCTCACCCATAAAATCACAGATTGGATTAACTCCTAATTCTCCAAAAAAAATAGCAAACTCGAAAAGGTTGTTTATATTCTCTTTTTGAATCACTAAATGCGCAATTACATCTACTTTACCATATTTGCTTTTCATCTTCAATACTTTATTTAGTCCTTTTAACGCTAAATCAAATGAGCCTTTTCCCCTGATAGCATCATGGATCTCCTGCTTGCTTCCTTCAAATGAAAAAAATACTTTCCAGTTATTTTTGCATAAAAGTTCCGCAATGTTTTCTGTCAGCAAAGTTCCGTTTGTTTGCAGGCAGCCTTTTATCCCTTTTTTAGATATATATTTGATGATCTCATAAATATCATTTCTTAATAACGGCTCTCCGCCAGTAATTACAATTGATTTTACTCCAATCTCCACAAATTCATCAATTAATGCTTTGATCCTTGTAGTACTCAAAGAATCTTTAGAGTGGCTGTTTTTTTTGTTCCAGTCTGGAACATAGCACATTTTGCATTTTAGGTTGCACCTATATGTGACGTCAAGTTCTATCTCATACGGCACGATATCATTAGGGATATTTTCATTTTTTATAATATTTTTATAATATGATTTATACTTTTCAATTGAAGATTTTGTGTTTTCCAGAAAAAAAGGCAAGTGTATTTCACTACCATAAATAACATTTACTTTATCTTCTCCAAGATATTTGATTAAATTATTAGTTCCTATTTTACTTTGTTTAAAGCTGCCTTTAGATTGTGTGATTTTATCATGCTCTTCTTCATTTTCAGACATAAAATGCACATTAATT
>MPLZ02163389.1_pt1 | contig 26615 bp, 24 predicted proteins | sample 1617311 | NCBI WGS metagenome assembly MPLZ02 (sample SAMN05944806, study PRJNA350692) | marine metagenome | biome: marine; feature: ODZ; material: water; isolation source: 160 m water sample filtered on 0.2 um supor filter | place: Pacific Ocean | collected 2012-04-08 | depth 160m m | reverse complement strand
GCAGGATGTCCGCTACGGCATCCGCACACTGCGTCGGTCGGGCAGGTTCGCCGCCGCCGCGGTGCTGACGCTGGCTCTCGGCGTTGGCATGACCACGGCGGTCTTCTCGGTCATTGACAGCCTGCTGCTGAACGGGGTGCCGTTCACCGAGCCCGACCGGTTGGTAGAGCTGTACCAATGGGGGCCCCGCGGTGGCAGGCCGTCTCAGCCACTGACGATGCTCGGGCCGTGGCGTGCCCAGGCCGACCTGTTCGACCAGGTTGAGGCATACCGGAATGTGCGATGGACCTTCATCCGGAACACTGAGCCAGAGGCGATCGAGGCGCCCAGCTCTCGCCGGACCTGCTGCGCTTTCTGGGTGTCCGACCCCGAGTAGGCCGCGGGTTCGCGTCCGATGAGGCAGCGGCACCCGTCAGTCTCATCAGCGACAGCCTGTGGCGTTCGCGCTTCGGGGCCGACGCCGACATCATCGGCCGCTCACTGCGACTCGACGACCGGGTCTACACCGTCATCGGGGTGATGCCGGGATCATTCCGGTTCCCGGATGCGCGGGCCCAGTTCTGGGTACCACTCGACCTGCGGACCGTGCCCACGGGCCCCCGGGGGCGCCCCCCGTCAGTGTCGATGGTCGCAAGGCTCCGGTCCGGGCGGTCATTCGAGCAGGCCGACGAGCGGGTGGCGGCACTGGCGCCGCAGTTGGATCCCGCCCTGTCGGCAGCCAGCGGCCGCTCGGTGTACGTGCAGGAACTGAACCCCGCCCCGTCTGGGGCCGGTGGTCGAACGGCCCGGCTCCAGCCGCTGAATCGGTTTGTTGGCCGGGGTATTTCCGCCGGCATCGGGTATATCCAGGAACGCCGTGGCGCGCTCTTCGTGCTTTTCGGCGCGGTCGCTTTCGTGCTCCTCATCGCCTGTGCGAATGCGTCCAATCTGTTTCTCTCGCGTACGTTGGGCCGGAGTCGCGAGTTCGCCATTCGCGCCGCCGCCGCCGCCGGCCGGCTTCGGTTGTTCCGACAGATTCTGACAGAGTCGCTGGTGGTGTCGATGCTCGCGGGCCTGCTCGGGCTGGGGCTCGCCACCTGGATGCTTGGGCTCATCGCTGCGGCCGTGCCACCAAGCCTGGGACGGACCATGTTGAACCCGATCGATCTCGACTGGCGGGTGGTCACCTGGGCGGCAATCGCCGCTCTGCTCTCCGGTCTCCTGGCGTCCCTCTGGCCGGCCCGACGCGCCGTGGGCGATGACCTGGTCGCTCCGATCAAGGGGCAGGGCGCGGGACGCGCAAGCGGCGAAGCCACCCTGCGTGGAGGATTGATTGCGATCCAGAGCGGTCTCGCGGTCATTCTCCTGATCGGCGCGCTGTTGATGGGGCGGTCGCTCTTTACCCTCGTCAATGTCGACGTGGGGTGGTCGGGCGAGCGTGTCGTCGCGCTGGAACCGCGCTTTCAGGGAGACCAGTACGAAACGCCGGATAGTCGTTTCGATCTCCTCACGCAGCTCGCGGCGCAACTCGAGACGCTACCCGGTGTAAGGCTCGCCGGCGCATCCGACGGGCTCCCGTTTCTGCCGAACTCCTTTGGCTTCGGCACGCTCGAAACGGACGGAGCCAGCCTGTCCGACACCCCTGTCATCGTGAATCAGATCTCGCGCGATCACTTCTCCGTGCTCCATATCCCGCTGCTGCAGGGACGCGTCTTCGAACCGGACGATGCGGTGCAAGACGCCGCGATCGTCAGTCGAGACCTGGCGACCCGACTGTGGCCGGACACCGATGCCGTAGGCCGACGTGTGAGACGCGGTGACGGGGCATGGCTCAACGTGGTGGGGGTTGCCGGCGCCATTCAGTCGGAAGCATTCGATTTCAGTGGCGGTGACCCGGTCGAGATCTATGTGCCACTCCGTAGTCCACATGCGATAAACGCGAGACCCCGGTTTGTCGTTGTAGCGACCGACGGACGCGACGGGTTGACGGCGCTACTCAAACAGCAGATGCGACAGCTCGACCCCGAGCTGCCGGTTACCGTCCACCTGATGGACGACGTCGTCAGTCTGTCGCTCGCCGAGCCACGGTTCTACACCACCTTGCTGGTGGCGTTCGCCGTGCTCGCCGTTTGCCTTGCCGGTGCGGGCGTTTACGCGGTTGTGGCCTACGAGACGAACAGGCGCACGCCGGAGCTGGGAGTCAGGGTGGCACTCGGCGCCACCCGCCACGACGTGATCGGACACGTGCTCGGGCGGTCGATGCTGCTCTCGATGGCCGGGATGACGGTTGGCCTGCTGGGTGCCGTGGCGCTGACGCGGTTCCTCTCTTCACTGTTGTACGAGGTGGCGCCCACTGATCCAGCGATGTTCACCGTCGCCGCGGTGTTCCTGCTGGTTGCGTCGTTGGTGGGCGGATATCTGCCCGCGCGACGCGCGACGAAGGTCGATCCGGTGGTAGCGCTGCGGCACGAGTAGATCGGCGAGTCTAGTCGCGCGAGCGGTTTCCTGGCGAGGCGTTCGTCTGGCCAGGCGCGACGAGGGAGCAGCCAGGCGGGCTGTGACCGAGGAAGCAACGCCGTCCAGTCGGACGCCTCGCCAGGAAACCTAGAACCGCAGCCGGAGCCCGCCACCAGCGTGGAACCCCCCCGCATCGATCGAGACCAGGCCCTCATCCTGGGACACCAGATCGACGGTGCCGCGCGTGTACCGCGCGAGCACGCCTACGCCGACAAACCGCGAGAAGAAGACACTGACGTCGGCGCCGACGTTGTAGCCGACTGCCGAGGCCGAATCTGAGCCTGTCGCCGCCGAGGTGAAGCTGGCCTCGTTGAACGGGTAGCTCTGACTGAAGTCGACGGTCGTGACCAGGCCCTGCCTCAGGTTGAAGAACGTCGGTCCACCGAAGAGCGCCAGCGACACGCGGCCGCGGAGCGGCGCGAACCAACGTAGCTGGACGTGCACGGCGGTTTCCTCGTGGGTGAGGTTTGCCGAGCTGCCGACGATCGTCCGATCGCGGTTGAAGAAGAACGGGTGTGGAATGCGGGCGTCGATGCTGGCGTCGTTCTGTCGGTTGAACCGACTGTAGCCGGCGCCGAGTGCCAGGCCTCGACCCAGCGCCACGCCCCCGCTGACATCGACGATCACGCCGGTGTCGATGGCATAGGTCGCGTCGAAGTCACCTTCTTCAACGAACTCGGTGAACAGGACGTTGTCGACGAAGTCGGTGGACGTGGCCTGCAAGCCGCCGTTGACGTCTATGAACACACGACCGTCCTGCGCGGTCGACGGTGTCGCCGACACCAGCGCGATGGCCACGGTCGCTGGCCCCACTGCGCGTCGGGTCCACGCCATCATCGTCCGGAGATATATCTGACATCGTTGCCTGGTTCTCATCTGTCTCATCCTGGTCGATGCGGGCTGAGGGGGCATCATGTTCATCACAAGCACCCCCCGACGTCGTGACAGGTCACCGTGTTCGGGATCCCGACCGCGTCAAGCGCCTGGGCGATGGCGGTGGCGGGTGCGCTCGAGGCGCCGAAGAGCTCGACGGCCGCCTGGAACAGGCAGTCCGCCGTGATCGGGAAGTCCGCGAAGGCCGGTAGCAACGTAGCCCACGCGTAGAAGAAGATTCGTTCAATTTGCAGCCGATTGGCCGCCCCCACCCCAGACACGCTCAGTCCCGATGTGCGGTTCGTGCCGCCTTCGACCGCCAGGTAGTAGATGTGCCCCAGAATGGGCGCGTTGATATGCACGCCACCAAAATCTCGCGGGCCCCGATACAGGTCGTCGTAGTGATCGGGGTAGACGCCGGTGACCGCGTTAGGAATCTCCTGTGGGTCGCGAAGCGAGCGTGACGGTGACGCGCTGTCCTCTCCCACGAGGTAGTCGGCGCGCAGCGGCCCGCTCCCAGACTCCTGCACGTAGAACTCGACGGCAGTGCCGATGATGTCGGAGAAGCCCTCGTCGATTGCGCCCGGTTCGTTGGGTGGCGCTGTGTTCCCCAGGCCGGCCGTGAAGAACGTCACGCCATGGGTCAATTCGTGGGCAACGATATCGAGCGCGGTCAGCGGTCTCGTCAGGAAGAACGGTTCCCCGAACACCATCGTGCCGGTCGAACCAGAAGTGGCTGGGAAAAAGTACATTGCGTTGTCGAGAAAGCTCACAAGGAACTGCACCCTATCGCACGACTCTCCACTCAAGGACCCTGCGTCGCACAGCACTAGCTGCTCGACGAGTGCGGTCGAATCGAAGGGCCGGACAAACGCGTCGACTGCGCCGTTGTTGCCGTCGATGCCGGCCCATCCGAGCTGGGTAAAGAGGTAGTCGTAGGTCCAACCGAGGGCGGCGTGGACGTCGACGACGGCGCCGTCCTCCCACTGATTATCGGTATCGGCGGAGAGATCCTGGTCGCTGGTTGGTGCGTCGCCTGAGACCACACCGAGCAGGCGGTCGAAGAACCGGTCGGGGTCGAACTCCATGTCCAGTGTCCGCAGCTCGGCCGGCCGAACCCGGTCGCGGGTCAAGAACGCGCCGCCCGCTGGATCCGTCATCATCTTCTTCAGGTCGCCCAGCAACCCGGTGCCCAAGCCGACGCTGTCCTGCTCCCGCATGTTGCTGAACTCGAACAAGACTTCGCCCGTCCCGGCGTCGATGAACACCGTCCGCATGTCAGACAGCGTGCCGCGGTAGGTCAGCGCGTAGCCATCATCGGCGGTCGGCAGCACGCAGAGCGTCGGAGACTCGGTCAGCTCGAACGCCGGTCCCGCCAACTCGGCGAACACCGTGCGTGCGGCTTCCATCGACAGACCCGGCCTGGTGTCCAGATTGACGCCTGTGAACTGCGTGCCGAACACGGACGTGGTTACGCCGCCATCGGTCTGCCGGTTCAGGTCGGCCCCGTACACCGGAAGTCCTTCGTGATACTGCGCGAGCCGCTCAGTGCGGCGGCCCGGCAGGAACGGGTTCTCTTGCGAACGGTAGGTGCGCAGGTCGCCGGTTCGGAGCCGGCGGTCGATCGCGGCATCCAGCTCGCGGAGCGAGGAGACGTCCACCACGCTCATTGTCTGCCGGCTTTGGTGCTCCTGAACGGCAACCGGTGTCTGTGTGACGAGCGCGATCGCGACCGCGGCGGCGCCGGAAATGAAGACCCCAGATGCTGGCGACGCCTTCCGGCTGCTCCTACCTCCTGCCTCCTGTCTCCTATCTCCTGAGAGCGACACTGTGACTACCCTCCTTCGATTGCCGGGATCGTCTCGAGCCGGTCGCCGGCCTGCGAGACCTCGTTGGGACCGGCGCCGGAGTCCGGTCATCGAGCGACAGCACGATCGCCGCGTTGAGCGCGCGCCGCCGGCGGTCCGGATCTCACCAGTCGAACCATTCTGGAGCCGGCGCATATTGGCAAGGTAACACGGAGGGAGAGAGCGACAGTCGTCAGCCGGAGTAAGGACGACGGCGGACAGACTCCGGTAGCCTCCCGAGTGGTACTCAGAAGCGCTCGCCGGGCGCGGCGTGACCACGCCGCCGATGACCGGCGCCGATTCGGCCCGCCCCGGCCGCTAGAACCGCAGCCGAAGCCCGCCGCCGGTATGGAAGCCGCCGGCGTCGGTCGAGACCAGGCCGCTGTCCTCCGAGGCGAGATCGACGGAGCCGCGCGTGAATCGCGCGAGCCCCCCGACCCCGATGTGGGGGGAGAAGAAATACGAGACGTCGGCGCCCACGTTGTAGCCGACCGCCGAGTCGGACCGGCGCGCGATCGACGCCGTGGTGAAGCTGGCCTCGTTGAACGGGAAGCTGTGGCTGAAGCCGACGGAGGTCACGAGATCCTGTCTGACGTTGAAGAAGGTCGGCCCGCCGAATACCACCACTTCGAACGGACCGGGGACCGGCGCGAACCAGCGCACCTGCAGGTGCACGCCGTGTTCGGTGCGGCCGAGGTTCGCCGCGCTGCCCGCGATCGCTCGGTCGCGGTTGAAGAAGAACGGATGCGGAATACGGGCGTCCACGCTCCCGTCGTCGTCCCGGTTGAACCGGGTGTAGGCGACCGCCAGCGCAAAGTCCCGGCCCAGCACGAACCCGCCGCCGACATCGAAAATGACGCCGTTGTCGATGGCGTAGGTGGCGTCGAAGTCGCCTTCCTCGACGAACTCGGTGAAGACGACGTTGTCGCTGAAGTCGGTCGAGGTCGCCTGCGCGCCGCCGTTGACATGGATGAAGACACGGCCGTCCTGGGCCCCGGCCGGTGTCGCCGATCCAAGCAGGGTAGCGACGGCCATGGCCGGTGGAAGCGCCCTGGTCCACCAGGCGGCGCGGGGACCGGCCATCCCGAGCTGTTCACATCTCTCGTGCATCTCGCACGTCCTCGTCGCTGTGACATGACGCGTCAGAATCATCACCGGCACCCCCCGACGTCGTGACAGGTGATGACGTTCGGAATGCCGACCGCGTCGAGCGCCTGGGCAACCGCCGTGACCGGCGCGCTTCCGGCGCCGTACAGCTCGATGGCCGACACGAATAGACAGTCGGCGGCGACCTGAAAGCTCGGGAACCGTGGCAGCAGGTTGACCCACGCGTTGAAGAAGATCCGCTCGATCTCCAGCCGGTTGACGGCGCCGACGCCCTGCACGGTCAACCCGGAGGTCCGGTTGGTGCCCCCTTCGATTGCCAGATAGTACAGATGCCCCAGGATCGTCGCGTTAATGTGGATACCGCCGAAATCTTCCGGTCCGCGAAACAGGTTGTCGAAGTGGTCCGGGTAGGTGCCTGACGCGGTGAAAAAATGGGGGATCTCCCCCGGGTCACGGAGCGAGCGGATCACGATGCCGGTGTCTTCCCCGATCAGATAGTCGGCGCGCAACGGCCCGTTGCTCGGCTCCTGCGCGTAGAACTCGACCGCCGTGGCGAAGATGTCGGCGAGGCCTTCGTCGATCACGCCCGGCGTGTTGGGTGGCGTGGTGTTCCCCAGCCGGGCGCTGTGGAAGTTCACGCCGTGCGACATCTCGTGGGCGACAACGTCGAGCACCGTCAGCGGCACGGGAAAGAAGGACGGCTCCCCGAACACCAGCGCGCCGTTCGTCTCCGGGCTGGTCGGGAAGAAGTAGGCCGCGTTGTCGAGCAGGAGCAGCAGCTGCGCCACGAGGATGCACTCCGGCGTCGACAAGGTGGGATCGGTCGCCACGCACTGCTGCCCGCGGCGATCATCGTCGGGGCGTCGTAGAGCCGGACGAACGCGTCGATCGGGCGATCGTTGTTGTCGAGACCGGCCCAGCCGTGGCTGGTGAAAAAGTAGTCGTAGGTCCAGCCCATGGCGGTGTGGACGTCGACGACCCGGCCGTCGTCCCAGGTGTTGTCGGCGTCGACCGAGAGGTCCTGGTCGCCCGCCGGCGCGGTGCCGAAGAGCACCGCCTGGAACCGCTCGACGAAGCGGTCGGGATCCGACTCCATGTCCAGCGTCCGGATCTCCGCCGGGCGAGCCAGGTCGCGGGTGACGAAAGCGCCGCCGACCGGCTGCGTCGACATCTTCTTGCTATCGCCCAGCACGCCGGTGCCGAGCCCGACGGTCTGGGTGCGCCAGTTGCCGAACTCGAACAGCAGGTCGCCCGTGCCGGCGTCGATGAAGACGGTGCGCATGTCCGACAGGGTGCCGCGCCAGGTCAGCGCGTAGCCCCCATCGTCGGTCGGCAGCACCCAGAGCTCGGGGTCGTCGGTCAGCCCGAACACCGGGCCCGCCAGCTCGTCGAGCACCCTGCGAGCGGCCGAGCCGGACAGGCTCGGCGTGGTGTCCAGGTCGATGCCGGTGAACTCGGTGCCGAACACCGCCGTGGTCACGCCGACGTCGGTCTGCCGGTTGAGGTCGGCCCCGTAGACCGGGATCCCCTGGTAACACTGCGCGAGACTTTCGCTCCGCCGGCCCGGCAGGAACGTGTTCTCCCGGGTCGCGTACGCGCGCAGACCGCCGGACCGGAGCCGGCTGTCGATCGCGGCGTCCAGCTCGCGGAGCCCGGCCAGGTCGGCCGCGCTGACCGCTTGCCGGCCCTGGTGCTCCTGCACCGCGACCGGCGTCTGCGTGAGCAGCGCGATCGCGATGCCGGCGACGACGGAATAGAAGAACCCTGATGGCGGCGAAGTCTTCCCGCTTCTCCTGACTTCCGCCTTCGCGAAAGCTACTGCGGACAGACCTGACGTCTGACTTCTGATTTCTTGGAGCGCCACCGTCCTCCCCCTCCTTCGATCGCCGGGATGATCTCGAGCTGGTCGCCTGAGCGCACCGTCTCGTCGATCCCTGACCGATCAAGCTGGCGATCGTTGAGGAACAGCATCACGAGCGGATTGAGGGTCCCGGCGGCGGTCCAGACCAAGGTCGCCAGCTCGCCATGCCGGTCGGTCAGCGCGCGCAGGGCGCTCTCGACCGTCGTCGCTTCGACCAACACCGTGTCGACACCGTCAATGCGGTCGGCGAAGAGCGCTGGAAGGCGTACCCGGACGCTCATGGCGCCGCTGGCGGGGGCAGGCTGTCGATCTCCCGGTCGAAGACTTCCCAGACACGGTCGCTCAGGGCGCCGAAGAACTCGCGCGTGACGAACGGCTCCGCCTTGATGGCCGGATTGGGGCTGTCGAACACCTGGGCCGGCATCGTGTAATCGTCACGCGCGTACCCCTGCTTGCGCTCCAGCCAGAGACCACGGATGAACGCGCGCCGGACCGCGGCGAGCAGCTCGTCGCGGGTCACGTCGAGCCCGACCTCATCTTTCAGGATGCCGGCTGCCGCTTCGGCGTTCAGCCCGGAGAACTTGCATACCCCCAGCAGGTCGTCGCGCACCATAAGCAGCCCGCGCTCGGTGATCGCCTTCACCCAGTAGGCGAGCGATGTGTCCCCCTCGATGGCCACCAGCATGTAGGTGGCCATAGACATGTGCCCGCCCGCAATCGCCCATGGGTATCCCGGATTGGTGTCGGGGACATAGGCTGGGAGCTCGAGCCCCTTGCACTGCATGGCGTAGTCGGGTTCTCCGAGCTGCTCTGACAGCCGCTTCGACCCCTGGCCCAGCTCGGGAAGCTGCCCGGTGCCGACCTGCTCGATCAACTCGCGGATCTTGTCGGCGTCGCCAAACGTGGCGCCGTTGAAGACGGGCGCCTCGGGGTGGCGCGCGTTGTAGTCGAGGACGTAGTCGATCGTGGTGGCGCAGGAGATCGTGTCCATGCCGAGATGGTCGACCAGCGCCACGAGCGGCCAGACCTCGTGCGGGTCGTCGATCCCGGCGTTGGTCGACAGCAGGTTCAGCGGCTCGTAGTCGAACTTGGCGCGGAACTCGCCTTTGCTGCCGTCAGCCTTTCGCTCATAGATGTTCTTGTGACAGTTGATGCCGCACCGGTAGCAGGACTCCGCCTTGATGACGAAGGCGTCCTCGAGCGCGTCCCGGAACATCAGCTCAGGTGTGCCGTCGCCTATGGGCCGGAAGTTGTTCTGCGGCACCATGTGGAACTGCTCGAGCGGCTCGTAGTTCGCCCACGTGCCGCCGAGCCCGCCCTTCTTCTTCTCCCGGAACTTGCGTGACCCGGGGCCGGTCGCGATCTCCTTGTTCAGGCCGCGTGTCTCCGCGCTCAGCGGCGCGGTCCGATCCTGCGCCTCGGCGACGATGCCAATGACGTTCTTCGAGCCCAGGACGGCACCCATGCCGCCGCGGCCGGCCCACCGGCACTTGTCGTCCCCGCTCTTCAGCAGGTTCTCGGTGCTGAGCGCAATGGCCGCGTAGTAGCAGGCGTCGTAATGTTCACCGGCCGGGCCGATCGCCGCGAAGTGCGCGTTCGGGTACTCCTCATACAGGGTCAGGATCTTGTGGTGGCAGTACTTGCCAAGCAGGTGATCGGCCGATCGGAGCGATACTTTCGGGCCGTCGTCCGATTCCCGGATCACGATGATCACGGGGCGCTCCGCCTTGTTCTCGAGAATCAGCTCGTCGAGCCCGGCCCACTTGAGCTTCGACCCGAACTTGCCACTTGCCGCCGACCACATCGCAGCCGGCAGCCCCGTATTCGACACTTTGAGCGGACTGTAGGACGAAAAGTAGGTGCGCAGTCCGGTCATCACGCTCGATCCGGTCAGCACCCCGGTGTTGACGACCATCGGGTTCTCGGCCGCGAAGGCGTCGGTGATGTCGCGTGTGGCCAGATACTGGAACGACCGGCCGAATCCGCCCAGCACCTCCTCCAGGTTGCGGCACCCCACGTCCCCGATGTCGATGGCGTCGCGCGCCAGATCAATCGTGCAGCGCTGGTACAGCACGGTCTGCGGGTCGCCGGCTGCGCCGTTCTGGATGATGCGCATGGGCGGAAGGTAACACGGGGGCGAGGGCGACAGGAACAGGAGAAGGCTTTCAGCCTTGGCAGCGCAGGCCTGAAGGCCCGCGCCACTTTAGGAGTCGGACGAAGTCTCGCCGTAGCTCGGTGCTCCGTTCTCGTCGGCGAGCGAAGGCGGAACGGGCGGCGGGTCGACATCGGTGCGCTTGACGACCACGACGGTCAGGTCGTCGGCCAACTTCGTGTCGTCTGCGTGCTGTTCGACCACGGTGAAGAGGGTGCTCGTTAGGTCCGGTGCGGGCGAGCTCCCATAGGTTTGGATCGCCCGTTCGAGCCCGTCCTCGTCGAATGGCCGGCCGGACCGGTCCTCCGCTTCGGTGATGCCGTCGCTGTAGGCGACCAGCAGATCGCCGGGCGCCAGATGCGTCTCCGCCTGTTCATAGGTGGACTGGTCGAACATGCCGAGCGCGATGCCGCCGGTCGCGAGCTTCTCGATCGCGCCATCCCGCCGACGGAGCAGCGGCGGCGTCTGTCCGGCATTGACATAGGTGAGACCGCCCGTCCGAAGGTCGATGATGGCGAGAAAGAACGTGATGAACCGGGCGCCTGGCGCCTGCTCGTAGACGAGCCGGTTGAGACGCGCCACGAGGGTCGGAGGTGGCAGATCGTCGGGCGCCAGGGTGCGCAGCATTGCCAGCAACAGGGCCATCAGCAGCGCCGCCGGGCTGCCCTTGCCCGACACGTCGCCCAGCACGACCATGAGCCGGTCGGCATCCAGGCGCACGATGTCGTAGAGGTCGCCACCCACGGTGTTGGCCGGCCGGGTCCGTCCAGCGACCTCGATGCCGCGGCCCGTGAAGGCATCGCGCGGAAGCATGGCGAGCTGGATCTCGCGGGCGATCTCCAGGTCGTGCTTCAGCGTCAGCCGGTCGGCCACCTCCAGCAGGACCGGCAAGTTGACCAGCATGAAACCGCTGAACAGCCAGAAGGTGCCGTCGGTCCAGACCGGTCCTGGAATCGGAATCCGGAAACTGAAGAACGGGGGCACAGGGATGCGCATGAACGCGAGCCCTTCGAACAGCTCGAACATGCCGAGGAGCGCACAGATCATCGCAATGCCAAACAGCGCCCGCCGCGCCGGGGATAGCCGCGACGTAAACGCGATGAAAAAGAGCCGGCACTGCATGAACAGCCGCCGGTGCCAGCGCAGTCCGCTGAATGTGTTGGGGTCGATGCCGCGCGCGAAGTAGTCGTAGGCCTCGCGGGCATCGCGCGTGAACAGGCGATGAAAATCGTCGGCCGTCAGATCCTTGGTGTAGGTGTCCCAGAACTGACGCGCGCTGTGGCGGGGTCGCATTTCCTACAACAATTGGACGGAGCGCGAACCTGTGGGGTTCGTTAGGGGGGACGATAACATAGGGAAACGGCCCTACAGGAGGCAGGAGACAGGAGAAGACGGACAGGCTTCGCCAGCATCACTACTGATCAAATCTGGCCATCCTCCTGCTTTCCACATGTCCTCGCTGAAAAAGATCTACGTTGCCGCGAACGCTGTCGATGCCCATATGTTCAAGGAGCTGCTCGAGCAGGAAGGGGTTCAGTCGGTCGTGCGTGGAGACGACTTCGTTCCGCTCCAGGGTGGCAGCCTGTTCACGATGGAGACCCGACCGTCGGTCTGGGTGTTCGATGACGAGCACGTGCTCAGAGCCCGCGAGCTGGCCGACGACTTCCGACGACGTGCGACATCGTCCGATGAGACTCTCGCCAGTTGGACCTGCCGCTGCGGCGAGACGATTGAGGAGCAATTTACCGAGTGCTGGAGCTGCCGACGCCCCAAGCCTGACGCACGAGACTGATCGTGGGACGCGGGGACAAAAACGCCCCGTCCCCCGGTGGAGCTGGGAGACGGGGCTGCTGGGGTCCTGGTGGAACACTGACGCCAGAGGTTACGGGAGCGGCACCAGATAGCCCTCGTAGGTGATCGTCTCGCCTGGCAGGATGAGCACGTCGAAGGCGAGCGTCTCGAACCCGAGCTCGGTGATTTCGATGTGGTGCGGTCCCTCCTCGAGACGCAGCCGCTGGAAGATGCCATCGTAATCGTTGACCAGCCCGACGTAGTAGCCGTCAACGAAGACTTCACCGAATCGTGGCTGCACCTTCAGTCGCAAGCTGCCGGAGACGTAACCGGTGCCGTAGCCGCCGTAGTTGTAGGCGTCATAGCCGTAGGCCTGGCTGTAGTACCCGTTCCAGTACGGGTTGTAGCCATAGCTGGAGCCGTAGCCCGCCCCGATCCCGATGTTGAAGGTGCTGTAGCCAGGGAAATAGAAGTACGACCCGTAGATGCTGGGCCCGTACCCATACCGCCCACCATACGGCGTATACCCGCGCACGCCGCCTCGACCACGTCCGCGGCCACCATAGTTATTGACGACGATCGGCCGCGACCTCAGCGGCGGACGCCGCACCGCGGTGCCGACGACCCGTCCGCGTGGGGAACGCCGGTTGGCGTTGACCACGGTTCCGCGCTGGCGCCCGTCGCCCGTGCGGCCGATGCGCCTGTTGCTCCCGCCCTGGCGGCCGGGCTGGTTCACTGCGGCCGTGTTCCCGGTGCCGCGCCCACTGCCGCGTGGCGCGATCACTCGCGAGCCTGGCCGATCGCCACGCCGACGGCCATCGCCGGCGCCTGGGCTGGTGCCCTGTGGGGCTGTCGTTCGACCGCCGCGTGCATTCGCCGTCGGGGCGACTCGTCGTTCCCGATCGGTGTCGCGGCCGCGTCCGGCGGTGTCCTGGCGTGGTGCGCGTCTCGGCGCGGCACGTCTGGCGTTTCCGCCGTCCCGCCCGCCACTCGGCTGCCGGGCACTCGGCGCCCGCCGCTGCGGGGCGGACCGTCGGGGCGCTGACGCCGCCGATGGCGCAGTGCGCTGCGGCGCACGCTGGGTCTGGCTCGTGCCGGGATTCCGACGCCGAGCCCGTCCCTGTTCCTCGGCCGCATCGACCGGGGTCGACCAGGTCGCGACTGCTAGGAGGCTGGTAAAGACGATGGCCAGGCGATACATGACGGGCTCCTTCCTAAGCGCAGGCGAGCTTACACCTGTATCTGAAGCATGCCGCGTGCCAACCTCGATCGGTCCACAACACCGTAGAACACTGGGAATCACGGGTCCCCTGGTGTCACACCCATGGGCCAGCCTGTCCTGTAGCGAGCACGGTCAGCCGTCACTAGCTGGACCTGATCTTGATCACTCCGAGGCGAGCCAGCACACCGCTGAAGTCGTAGATCCGCTGCTCGTGTGCGATGAGACCATTCTCGAATCGCAGCATCAGGACCATGCGAAACACCAGATGCTGGCCGGCCGCCGGGACACCAAAGAATTCCCCCTGCTGGGTGCCGTGGATTGTGACGACGATTGCCGCCGCATCGGTGTCGGCGACGACCTGTTCCTTCGTGATCTGCATGTCCGGAAACGAATCGATCCACCACTGCAGCGCCTTGCGGATCGCCTCCGTCTCCTGATGCGTGCCGGCGCTCGGGCTGTCGACTACCCCGTCGGCGGCGTGGTCGGCGGCCATTGCGGCGGCGTCGAGCGCCTGCCAGTGTCTAAGGTGTTGCTCGGTAAAGGCTCGAACTTCGTCAGCCGTCATGACCCCTCCCCTTGGGCAACAACCCAGACGTCAGCGTTCGGCGAGCTTTCTCGCGCTCAGCTTACCCCCAACTGGCGATCGGGGGCCAGATCTGTCATCCTGTCCCCTACGATCCGGCGCGATAGAGCGCCCACGAAAGGGATAGCCAGCATGGGTTTCTGCGAGCATTGTGAAGGCCAGCGATTCGACCGGGCGCAGGTGCTCCGCCAGCTCCGCCAGACACGCGCCCGCCTGCGGGACGAGGCCATCGCCTGCACGGCCGACGAGGCTCTCATGTTGGCAATCAAATCGGTGCGCGCTCTCGACATTCCCCATCTCGAGCCGATCGACGATCTGATGGAGGAGATGACCGAGGATCAGGTCGTCCACTAGGTTTTCCTGGCGAGGCGCCCGCCTGGACGGCGTTCCTTCCTCGGTCACAGCCCGCCTGGCTGCTCCCTCGTCGCGCCTTGCCAGGCGAACGCCTCGCCAGGAAAACCGACAGCACCGTTTTTCAGCGACCTGCTTGGATCCTGTGATTAATCTGCGCCGGCGATCTCGACTACCACCCTGTACAGATACTCCACGAACAGCTCCAGCCCCTCGACCGATACCCGCTCGTCGGTGCCATGTACCCCGCTCAGGTCGTCGCGGATCATCCCCACGCCGTAGGCTTGCACCCCTTTGGCTCGAATCTGGGCCGAGTCGGTGGCGGCGACCAGCATCGTCGGCAGCGTGACCGCCTCCGGAAACATCTGTTGCTGCACCTGTTCCAGCGCGTGGAACAGCTCGCTGTCGAGACTCGATGGGGGGGCTGCCGGGCGCATGCTCGTCGGGGCGGTCAGCTCTACGGCCGGGTCGTCGATCAGCTCGCGGAGCGTGGCCAGGAATTGGTCCAGGTCCTCATCCGGTAGGGCGCGGATATCGAGCTCCGCCTCCGCCTCGGCCGGTATCACGTTGCGGCGGAATCCGCCGCTGATGATGTTGGGAGAGATGCTGGTGCGCACCATCGAGTTGACCCCGATGTCCGCTTCTCGCAGCTGATCCTGGATCGACGCGCTCAAACGTGGGTTCTCCAGGTTGCGATACCGGAAGGCCACGTCCGGCGGGCTCATCGTGGCCAGCCGTTCGAGGTAGGCCCGGGTCGTCTCGTTCAGCCGCATCGGCGATTGGTAGGCGCCCACCTTGGCGACCGCGGCAGCCAGGTGCACGATGGGGTTGTCGAGCCGCGGCGCCGACCCGTGACCGGCGGTACCCCGGGCTATGAGCTTGATGCCTCGCCACGGCACCTTTTCCGTCGTGGAGATGCTCACCGTCTCGACTGCGCCACCCGACGCGGTCATCTGGCCGCCCTCGTTCAGCGCGAACTCGGCGTCAATCTCGTCCCAATGACGCTCCACCATGAAGTCGATCCCGACCTCGGTGGTACCCTCTTCGCCCGACTCGGCGAGCAAGATAACGTCACGCGCCAGTGGCACCTGGCGCCGCTCGAGCATCAGCATCACCTGCACCATGGCCGCGAGCTGACCTTTGTCGTCCGATGCACCGCGGCCGTAGAGATGCCCGCCGCGGATTACGCCTCCGAACGGGTCCACCGTCCAATCGGCCCGCTCGACGCCGACGACGTCGGTATGCGCCATCAGCAGGAGCGGGCGCTTCGAGCCGTCGCCCTCCAACCGCGCGACGAGGTTGCCGCGTGTCGGGTCGAGCGCCAGGATCTTCGAGGGGATGTCCGCTTTTTCGAGTACCGACTGCACATGTTCGGCGGCGAGCGTCTCGTTGCCTGGCGGGCTGCTGGTGTCGATTCGGACGAGCGCCTGCAGGGTGCGGGTCGCCTCGTCTCCGGCCCGGGAGAAATCTGGCTCTTGGGCCGCCGTTCCGGCCAGGGGAGCGCGCACCGCGCAGACCCCGCAGACAAGGACGATCAGCGCCAGCGCGGCACGACGCACGGAGGGTGTCGGTATCGTCTCGCGCATGGTCATGACGAGGGTGCAGCCAGCGACGTCAGGGTCGAGAAGGTCGAAAGGTGCTCCAGGCTGGTTCGCACGTCCACCACCACCGGACCGTCGTGACCGAGCGCCTCTCGGACGACGGCCGCCGTGTCACCGGGGGTGTCGAGCACGAGCCCGCGCGCGCCGAATGCCTCGCCCATTGCGGCGAAGTCGGGGTTGGTCAGGTCGGTTCCGGCGACCCGGCCGGGAAAGAGCTTTTCCTGGTGCAGCCGGATCGTGCCGTAGCTCCTGTTGTTGGCCACGAACAGCCGGACACGGGCGCCGTACTGCACCGCGGTCGCCAGCTCGTTGCCGGTCATCAGGAATCCGCCGTCGCCGATGACGCTCACCACCTGTCGACTCGGATACCGCAGCGCCGCCGCCACGGCGGCCGGGGCTCCCAGCCCCATGCCGCCGGAGATGGCGCCCAGCAGCAGGTGACTGGATCGAAACAGGAAGTGCCGGTGGAGCCAGCCGCCGAAATTCCCGGCATCCATGGCGAGCACCGCGTCAGACGGCAGCTGGTCGCCGAGTGCCGCCACCACATAGCCGAAGTCGACCCCGTCGGGCGCCTCCGATGGGGTCCAGTGTGCAAGTTCCAGAAACGCGGTGTGGACGCGGTCTCGCCACGCAGTGCGGTCGGTTCGGTCCGATGTCGGCGTCGGCGTGCGGGCAGCTAGCGCCTCGAGAAACGGAATCGCGTCGGCCACGATGCCCACCGTGGTCTCGAACACGCGGCCGATCTGGGACCGGTCCGAGTGAACATGGACCAGCGGCTGGTCCGGTGTCGGTGCCTTCGGGAGCCGGAAGCGCTGGGTCGTGATCTCGTTCAGCCGCGTGCCAACTGCCACGATCAGGTCGGCGTCGGTCAGATGCTGCCAGGCCAGGGGTGGGAGGCCGAACCCGAGATGCCCGGCGAAGCAGGGATGGTGGTTGTCAAACAGATCCTGGTGTTTGTAGCTGGTGGCCACCGGCACCTGCCAGCGGTCTACGCAGGCGGCCAGCGCCGCCCGGCCCCGCGCGCTCCGCGCCAGGCCGCCCACCAGAAGCAGCGGACGCGTCGCCGCGTCCAACCGCTCGGCGAGCGCCCTGACCTCGTCGGGGGCGGGTGTGGCGGGTGACCGGCGTGACGGCTTGGGGAGCGCGTCGCCAACCTGTTCGTCGAAGACATCCTCCGGAACCGAGATGACTACTGGGCCCGGTGTCTCGTCGGTGGCCACCCGGAACGCCTCGGCTACCGCCTCGGCGAGGCGCTGGGCGTCGTGTACTTCGACGACCTGCTTCGCCATGTCGGCAAACGTGCGTTCGTAGTCGACCTTCTGAAAGACGCCGCGCTCGAGGTTCTCGCGCGGGAGCTGGCCGATGACGAGCACCATCGGCGCGCCGTCCTGTTCGGCGGTATGCACCGCCAGCGCGGCGTTGGTGGCGCCGGGGCCCCGGCTGACGAACGCCACCCCGGGGCGGTCGGTCATCTTCGCGTCGGCGACCGCCATCAGCCCGGCCCCGCTCTCGTGGCGGCAGGTCACCAGGTCGATGGCCGGTTCATCGGCGAGGGCATCGAGCACCGGCAGATAGCTCTCGCCGGGCACGCAGAAGACCCGATCCACCTCGAGCCGGCACAGCATCGCGACGAGCTGGCGAGCGGCGGTTGGCATCGGCGGTCTATTGTGACAGCACTCCAGAACCTACGACAATGTTGGACGACACGGCGGGCAGCGGACGTGGTTGGGTGCGGGCTTCTGGGGTTGGCGCGGTGGCGCGGCTGGCACGCTGCTCAGCCACGATCGAGCGAAGGTATGTCGTCTGACGGATCTGGAAAGTAGATGCGTGACAGGTAGTTGAGCGCCACGGCGATACCCTGGCGCTGTGGCATGGTGGCGACCAACGGGACCGCCATGCCACCGAAGAACAGCACCCCCGCTTGCCACGAAGCGACTCGGAGCCCGAAGAAGACGACGAGTATGAGCCCGGCAGCGATTGGAATCCGGTCCATCACGATCCAGTAGAGCCAGGTGTCACCCTGGTTTCGCAAATACACGAGCCCGCACACGCTGCAGCGGTCGTGCATGGTCATCCATCGCACGAACACCGGACCACGGCCACAATGGGGGCACCGCCTCCGGAGGCCGTTCCACAGGGTTCGCCCTACGCGTGGCTGGCCGGCCGTCTGGTCTGGCGCAGGCATGAGGAGTGATGCAGCCACTACCCTCGCAGCAGCATGAAGACGCCGAGCGCGCAAAAGACGAACGCCATCCCAAGACGCACGGTCGTCGGGTTCAGACGGGTCTGGAGCCAGGGTCCGATCTGACCGCCAAGGATGACACCGGGAATCGTGAACATCACGATCTGACCGACCTGGGTGAGCGTGCCGGGTGCGGCATGGACCGCAAACGTGTAGAGGTGGCCTACCGCGGCGGTGAGCGTCGCGGCAAACACCACGCCGATCGAGGTCGCCACCGCCACCGGCCGCAAAGAGACGGGCCAGGCGCGGACTGCGCAGCGTGTAGCGATACGCGATGCCTCTGGCGTCAACGAGCGTTGGTGGTGCGGTCGGTGTCTGCGGTATGTCGGTCTTGCGCCGTTCGCCCTGATACGACCGGAAGAGCTGCACGCCGATGGCCACGATCCCGCAGGCAAAGATGCGGCGCAACAGGTCGCCGGGCGCCAGGCCGGCGCCCAGCACGCCGACCGCCGCGCCCGGAATCGCCACCACCAGCAGCCGCCGAGCGAGCGCGTGGTCGATCAGTTGGCGTCGTCGGTAGGCGTAGACACCCGAGCTGAATCCGAACAGCTGCGTGAGCAAGGCGGTGCCGATGGCCACGGCCGGTGGCAGCTCGAGCACCACCATGAACAGGGGGGAGAAGAGGATCGCGCCGCCGATGCCGCAGCTCATCCCGAGCGTTGCGATCAGCACGGCGGCCGGAAAGAGGAACCACTGGTCGGCGACGAGATCCACCACTATTTGACAGACGCTTCGCAGTCGCCAGGCGTCCCCAAGGACAGCGTCTCTGTCTCCTTATTAGTGTAAGGTACGCCGGGCATCGGTGCGGTGTGTCCCGAACGCGAGTCATGGTCAGGTCAGAGGAGTCCGTCGGCACAGGCGCCACCACGGTCGTGGGCACCCCGTCGCGTCTGTTCCGGGCGACGGCGTTGGTGGGTGGCGTGGTTGAGATCGGCACGGCCGGCTACCGGGTGGTCGAGGGCGCCCCCTGGTGGGACTCGTTCTACATGACGGTCATCACGATTACGACTGTCGGGTTTGCCGAGGAGTTTCCGCTCTCGAAGACCGGTCAGGCGCTGACCATGGGGTTGCTTGTTGCCGGTCTGGGGCTCTTCTTCTTCGTGGCGTCCGAGATCGGCCGGTCGATCGTGGAAGGCGAGTTTCGGCACTATCTGGGTCGCGTACGGAGGTCCCGAATGATCGAGCGCATGAGCGGTCACGAGATCGTGTGCGGATATGGGCGCATGGGGCGGGCGGTCGTCGACGAGCTGCGGCACGCCGGTCGTCAGGTGGTGGTGGTCGACAGTCGCGTGGCGCGGATGCAGGATGTGGCCGAGCACGGCTTGCCGACGGTCGCCGGCGACGCCACGCTCGAGGCGACGCTGCTGGCGGCCAATGCCCAGCATGCGCGCGGGTTGGTGTCGTGTCTGAACGACGACGCGCACAATGTCTACACCGTATTGACGGCGCGATCGCTGAATCCGGATCTGTTCATCGTGGCGCGCGCGACCGAGGAGGGCGCGGAGCGGCGCATTCTCCAGGCCGGCGCCAACCGCGTGGTCAATCCGTATCACCTCGGCGGCGCGCGATTGGCGCATCTGGTGGTGAAGCCGGCCATCGTCAATTTTTTCGACGCCTCGGTCGACGGCTCGGAGCTTCAGCTCGACCAGACGCCGATTGGCGAGAAGAACTCGGTCGCCGGGCGAACCCTGGCCGAAGCGAACATCCGACAGCGGTGGGGACTGAGTGTCGTGGCGGTGCAACGCCGCGACGACGAGCCCGCCGGCCGATTTCAGATTGCAGGTCGGCGACCTGTTGGTGGTGTTCGGGTCGCGGCACCAGATACAGGCATTCGACCGCGAATGCGGATAGTCACAGATCGTAGCGTTGCTGAATGCCGGCAGCCAGCCTCTGGGCCTCTTCCGCTTCGGCCTGCAGCCGTTGGGCAGTTGTTGCAAGGGTGCTCAGGGCGCCCAGATCGCCCGATCGCACTCCCTGCTTGACGTCGTCGAGCAGGCTCGCGCCCGCCTCGAGGAGCGACACCATCTTCTCGTGATAGTCCCGGCGCGGCGATGGCACCTGGATGCGGCGCAGCCGCCGGAGCATCGACCGCTGGGTGTCCCCAAGCTCGTCGAACTGGCTCCAGTCGCCGCCGGTGGCCTGGCTGAGCAGCGCCATCGCCAGCGTTTCCGGGTCACCCGCGCCGCCACTGCTGCCAGCGACCTCGTCGACTTGCTCGAAATAGCGCGCCACGGCTGCTCGCTCACGTGCATCGACCACCGGCTCGTCGGGCGCTGCCGGTTCCGCCACCGCTACGGGAGACGGTGGTGTATCGCGGGACGGCTGGGTGGGTAGCGTTGACAGGGCGGGCGCCGAGGGGCGCTGTGGCCGGGGACCTGGCCGGGCGGTGGCGCGTGGCGGTGCCGCGTGGCGGTGCCGTGGGTTCGACCGGCGCTGGCGCCGCCTCGGTCCCCACGCTGGTGGCGACCTGCTCGGTTCGCCCAACCTCTCGGCCGAGCAGATAGGCGACCGCCAGCAGCGCGGTCAGCCGCACAGCGGATCCCACGACCAGCAGGACTCTCGGCACCGGGACCGCGCCGGTCCGCGCACGAGGAGTGGGCGGAACAGCCATCCGAGTGCCATTATACTGGGTCGTTGTTCAGGACCTGTGCGGGAGGAGCATGCTGATGGCCCGATTGCCGGGGTGGCGCTACGTCTGGCTGGCGCTCGTCGTCTTGTCGCTGATGTCGGTGGTGAGCGCGGCGCAGAGTGCCGAGAAGATCTTTCCGTTCCCGGTGAGTGTGTTCGAGCTGGACAACGGACTGAAGGTGGTGGGGGTCGACTACGACAGCCCGGGCATCATTGCCTACTACACGGTGGTGCGCACCGGGTCCCGGAACGAGGTCGAACCGGGGTTTTCCGGCTACGCGCACTTCTTCGAGCACATGATGTTCCGGGGCACCGAGAAGTACCCCACCGACGCCTACAACGACGCGATCAAGCGGCTCGGGGCCGACTCGAACGCGTTCACGACGAGCGACTGGACCACCTATCACACCGTGGCGAGCGCCGACGCGATCGAGACCATCATCGATCTCGAGTCGGACCGCTTTCTGAATCTGAGCTACTCGCAGGACGACTATCGGACCGAGGCGGGCGCCATCCTGGGTGAGTACAATCTCAACTTCTCCAACCCGATCTCGCTACTGCGGGAGAAGGTGCACGACCTGGCCTTCACGACGCATCCCTACAAGCACACCATCATAGGACTGCTCGAGGACATCGAAGCGATGCCCGAGCACTATGACTTCAGCGTGGAGTTCTATGACCGGTACTACCGGCCGAACAACTGCATCATCGTCGTGGTGGGCGACTTCGATCAGGCGGAGCTCGAACGGCTGGTCACGCGGTATTACGGCGCCTGGGAGCCGGGAGACTTCGAGCCGACGATTCCGGTCGAGCCGCCGCAGGCTCGCGAGCAGACGGCCGAGATCACCTGGCCCAATCCGACGCTGCCGATACTGACCATCGGGTATCATGCGCCGGCCTTCTCCGACGAGCGGATCGACATGCCGGCGCTGGACGTGCTGTCGCAGCTGCTCTTTTCGCAGAACGCGCCGCTGTTCCAGCAGCTGTATCTGCGGGAGCAGGCGGTCGACGTGATCCAGGGGGGCGCGGTCGACTCGCGCGACCCGCCGTTGTTCGAGATCATCACGCGCATCACCAAGCCGGATCAGATCGACCATGTCCGCGACGCCATCCTCGCGGAGATCGAGCGCTTCAAGACCGAGCCGGTCGACGACACAGTGCTGGCGGACACGAAGTCGGCGATGCGCTACTCGTTCGCGGGTGGACTCGACAGCCCAGGCCCGATTGCCGAGACGCTCGGGCACTACCTGCAACTGACTGGCGACCCGGAAACCGTGAACCGAGTCTACGAGCTCTACGATGCGGTGACGGCGGAGGACATCATGATGGTGGCGGCGACCTACTTCAGCGATGCCAACCGCACGGTCGTTCTGCTGACCGAGGAGGAGCGGTGATGCGCGGCATGAGCCGACCGATCTGCCTGGTCCTGATTGCGAGCGCCGTGGCGGCGGGGTGCGGCGGTGCCGGAGACACGGCTCCGGCGGTGAACGGCATTGGGCTGCAGACGCCGAACTCGCCGCTGGTGACCTTGCGGGTGACCTTCGAGACCGGGTCAGTCGACGACCCGGTCGGCAAGAACGGGCTCAACGCGCTCACTGCGCTGATGATCGGGCGCGGCGGGACGGCGTCGTTGACCTACCAGGAGCTGACGACGGCGCTGTATCCCTGGGCCGCGTCGATCGGCGCGCAGCACGACAAGGAGGTCACCACCATCATCGGCGAAGTGCATCGCGATCACCTGGAGCCATTCTACGAGATTTTCCGGGACCTCATTGTGGCGCCCCGGCTCGACACCGCCGACTTCGAGCGCAATCGCGACTTCCTGACCAACGCAATCGTGTCGGCCCTGCGGGGCAACGACGACGAGGAGCTCGGCAAGCAGACCCTGAACGCGCTGCTCTACGATGGGCACCCGTATGAGGCCACCGAGATGGGTACCGAGCGGGGCCTGGCGTCGATCACGGACGATGACGTGAGCGCGTTCCATGCCGAGCGCTACACCGCCGACAACATGCTGGTCGGTGTGGCCGGAGGCTATCCGGACGGGTTTCTCGAGCGGGTCGAAGGGGACTTGGCCGCGGCGCTCCCGGCCGCAGGTACCGGCGGCGACGACGGCGCGCTGCCTCCGCCGCGCGCCGTCGAGGGGCGCGAGCTGTTGCTGGTGGAGAAAGACGCGATCGCGACTGCCATCTCGATCGGCTTCCCGATCGAGATCACGCGCGCCGACGACGATTTCTACCCGCTGATGGTGGCCAATTCATATTTCGGCGAGCATCGGACCTTCAACGGTCGGCTGATGAACCAGATGCGCGGGCTGCGGGGACTGAACTACGGCGACTACTCCTACATCGAGAACTTCATCCAGGATGGCGGGTCCACATTCCCCGTGCCCAACACCCCGCGGCGCCAGCAGTTCTTCAGCATCTGGATCCGGCCGGTGCCGCACCACAATGCGGCGTTCGCCTTACGTCAGGCGGTCCGCGAGCTCGCCCTGCTGGTCGAGAACGGCCTCTCACAGGAAGACTTCGAGGCGACCCGAGACTATCTGGTCAACTACTCGAAGCTGTATGTCCAGACGACGAGCCGGCGGCTCGGCTATGCGATGGACTCGCGGTTCTACGAGACGGAGTTCTTCATCGACGAAATTCGGAGCCGTCTGGAGGCGCTGACTGTGGACGAGGTGAACGCCGCCATCCGACGGTATCTGCAAGCCGACAACCTGGCCATTGCGGTCGTGACGCGCGACGCCGAGGCGTTCCGCGACGAGCTGCTGTCGGGCGAGCCGTCCCCGGTGGCCTACAACACCGCGGTGGGCGACGAGATTCTTGCCGAGGACGAGGCGATTAAACCGTACCCGCTTGCCATCAACCCGGACCGCGTGCGTGTGGTGCCGGTGGAAGAGATGTTCGTCGACGTGTCGTAGGCTCGTGTGCTCGGAGGAGTCAGGAGTCAGGAGTCAGGAGGCAGGAGACAGGAGGCAGAAGTCAGAAGGCAGAAGGCAGGAGAGGCCGGAGGGCTTCGCCGTCATTCGTTTCAACTGCTGCCCGAGCACGGTAGCAAGGGCCTTTAGGCCCGCAGGGTTCGGCGACCGGGAGGGATAATCATGAGAGCAATGCAGCCAGTTCGGGCGGCGGCGGTGGCGGTGGTCGGGGTCGTGCTGGTTGTGGTGCTTGGTGTCGCGCCGGCACTGGCGCAGGAGCCGGGGTCGGTGGTGGCGCGGGACGACCGCGTGGAGGGGCGCACCTACACGTTCCCGGGAACCAGCAAGGAGGTGCCATACGCGCTGTTCGTGCCGTCCAATTACGACGCGTCGCGTGAGTGGCCGCTCATCGTCACGCTGCACGGGCTCGGCCGGCCCTACGACTGGATGATGGGCTACGAGGGGAACATCGACGCGGCCGAGCGCGACGGTTACATCATGGTTTCGCCGAAGGGCTATCACCCGCGGGCTTGGTATGGCAGTCGTGGTCCCGGAATTCCGCGGATGCGCCGGGCCGAGGGTGACACCGAGCAGCTGCCGCAGAATCTGGGCGAGCTGGGCGAGCAAGACGTGATGAATGTCTTCGAGATGGTCCGGAAGGAATTCAACATAGACGAGAACCGGATGTATCTCTGGGGGCACTCGATGGGCGGGGCCGGGACCTACCATCTGGCGGCGGAGCATCCTGATCTGTGGGCGGCGGTCGGTGTGGCCGCGCCGGCGCCGTCGGTCGAGCCCGATCAGCTCGAGGACTTCAAGGACGTGCCGATCATCGTCTTGCAAGGCGACCAGGACCCGCTGGTGACGACGACCCGCACGTGGGTCGCGAAGATGAAGGAGATCGGCATGGCGCACGTCTACGTCGAGGTGAAGGGCGGCGACCACTCGCGCTTCATCAATTCGAGCAGGGACACGCTCGAAAAGATTTTCGCGTTCTTCAATATCGTCCGGAAGAACCAGCGGGCCGAGACGAACTGAGGGTGGCCGGCTCGCATGTTCGACCGGCCGAGAGTGGTAGCAAGGGCCTTCAGGCCCGCTGATCCTTCGGCGACGTCGCAACACAGATGAACGCGCCGGGTTCAGGCTGTGGTCGTCTCGACGACGGCCAGCGGGAGGCCTTCGTTCAGCGACCCGGTGCGATAGCCTTTGGGGTCGACCGTGACGCTGTCGAAGCCGGCATCACGAAACCGGCGCAGTACCTCGGCGTGCACGTCTGGCGTTCGGAGCCTGGGGATCTTGTCGCGCTCGACCTCGATTCGCGCGATCGTGTCGTGAAAGCGGACCCGGCAGACGCTGAAACCGAGGTCGCGGAGCGCGCGCTCACAGGTGGCCACGCGGGTGAGTCGCTCCGGCGTGATGCTGACGCCGTAGGGAAACCGGCTGGAGAGGCAGGCCAGCGCCGGCTTGTCCCAGACTGGTAGCCCGAGTCGGCGGGCCGCCTCGCGAATGTCGGCCTTGGTGAACCCCAGCTCGTCGAGCGGCGAGCGCACGTCATGCTCGCCGGCGGCCAGGCGGCCTGGCCGGTGGTCGCCTCTGTCATCGACGTTGAAGCCGTCGAGCACGTGTGCAGCGCCGAGACGACCCGCCTCGGCCACCGCTCTCGTATAGACTTCGGTCTTGCAGAAATAGCAGCGGTTGACCGGGTTGGCCGCATACCGCGCGTCGTCGAGCTCGTGGGTGTCGACCAGCACGTGCCGGGCCCCGAGCTGATTGGCGAGTCGTGTTGCGCCGGCGCCTTCCTCCGGCGCTAGGCTTGGCGAGACGGCGGTCAACGCGGTTGACCGGTCCCCGAGGACGCGGACCGCCTCGGCCAGCAGATACGCGGAGTCGACCCCGCCCGAAAAACAGACGACGACCTGGTTCAGCTCGGCGAGCAGACCGCGCAGCTGCGTAATCTTGTCGTCCAGACTCGGCATAGAATGATGCAGGGCGGTTCGAGGCACAGCTCTACTCAGGGCATCAGTATAGCCCGGCTGGAGTGACGGTCACGGAGCCTGCGAGGCCCGCACACTGATGCTCATGTTGACCGAACCCACCGTGTCGCTGCTGCTCGGCACCGCTGCGGCGCTTGCCGCGTTTCACACCCTCATCGGGGTGGACCACTCGGTTCCGTTCATCGTTCTGGGACGGGCACGAGGCTGGTCGCTACGCCGCACGCTCGGGGTCACTGGTGTGTGCGGTCTGGCGCACGTCGCCTCGTCGGTGCTCATCGGGTCGCTTGGTGTGGGGCTGGGAATCGCGCTCGATCGGCTGGCATGGTTGGAATCGACACGCGGTCAGGTCGCGGCCGGGCTGATGATCGGGTTCGGGCTGGCCTATGCCGCCTGGGCGTTCTGGCGCGGACTCCGCGGGCATGCCCACACGCATCTCCACACCCACGCCGACGGGACCGTCCACGCCCACACGCACGACCATCAGCGCGAGCACCTGCACCCGCACGGTGTTGGCCGGGGCGTCACCCCATGGGCGCTGTTTCTCATCTTTGCGTTTGGCCCCTGCGAGGCGTTGATTCCGTTGATGATGGTGCCGGCCGTGGAGCGGTCCTGGTCGGTGCTGGCCGCCGTGGTTGGCGTCTTCGGCCTCTTCACAGTCGGCACCATGCTGGCGGTCGTCACGCTGGGCTACTTGGGTCTCAGCCACGCTCGGCTCGGGGTATTCGATGGGCGGATCGACGTACTGGCCGGCCTGACCATCGCCGCCAGCGGCGCTGCGGTGCTGTTTCTCGGGATCTAGAAAAGACGGTGAGTTCAACCGGTCAATGCAACAGTGTATTCGCGAGTCTATCAGCTGGCGTGGCATAGCCCAGGGTCTTGCGGGGACGTGAGTTGAGGCGCCGTGCGACCGCGTCCAGATCAGCCTGCGTAGGTCGGTGCCATGGGGG
>MPLZ02031594.1_pt1 | contig 26638 bp, 29 predicted proteins | sample 1617311 | NCBI WGS metagenome assembly MPLZ02 (sample SAMN05944806, study PRJNA350692) | marine metagenome | biome: marine; feature: ODZ; material: water; isolation source: 160 m water sample filtered on 0.2 um supor filter | place: Pacific Ocean | collected 2012-04-08 | depth 160m m | reverse complement strand
AGGGCTCGCCGTGCGGACGGCGGCGCGTCGGTCAGGGAGACCGTGTTCGGGTGACTGCGGTTCAGGCCTCGGTCGTGAGAGACCGCCTCGCAGATAGCAGCGCCCGGCCACGATCGGACCTCAACGTGCACCGGGCTCGACAGGGCCCCTCAAGAGTGCGGATGGAAGCCAGGGTCCCTGACCGGCTTGACACCGGCTGGTCCTCTCATGGAAGGCCTAAAGGCATGCACCACAAGTGCACCCCAGGCGCGCGACAATGCCCGCGGGGGGTCCGGGGCGTAGCCCCGACTAAGTGACGTCCATAGCCGTCACGGTGTTCGTCAGTGCGGTCGCTCGTGGAACAGGCTCCTGACGACGAAGAGCGCGTTGGCCGGCCGTTCGCCCAGGCGCCGCATGAAATACGGGAACCATTGCTGCCCGAAGGGCAGATAGATTCGTACGCGGTAGCCCCGCGCGCGGAGGGTGGCCTGCAGATCCCGGCGGACGCCATAGAGCATCTGAAACTCGACCGCCCGCGTCGGCAGGGCACGTTCGGTCGCGTAGGCGCATGTCGCGTCGATCATGCGTGGATCGTGGGTGGCGAACGCTGGGCGGGTGCCGTCGCGCATCATGGCGCGCATCAACCGGATGAACGAGGCGTTCACCTCCGCCTTGATGGGATACGCCACGGTCTTTGGTTCCCGGTATGCCCCCTTGCACAGTCGGACACCGGCGCCGAGGGCGTTTATTCGCGCGAGGTCACGCTCGGTTCGGTACAAGTACGATTGCAGAACCACCCTGACGTTTCGGTATCCCTCCTGCCAGAACCGCTCGAAGAGATCGAGCGTCGGGTCGACCCACGTCGACTGCTCCATGTCGATCCGGACGAAGGTCTGTTCGCCCGCTGCGTCGAGCACCTGACGGAGGTTGGTGACGCAGTCCGCCTGGTCGATTGCCAGTCCCAGCTGCGTGAGCTTCACCGAGACCTGAGCGGTGAGTCCGGCATCGCGCACGGTGCGCATCATGCCGGCATAGGTGTCGGCCGCCGCACGGGCCGCCGCGGATGAGCTCACGCTCTCGCCGAGGTAGTTGAGGGTGCAGTGCAGGTCACGCGCGGAGAGCTCACGCGCGGTTTCGATTGCCTCTTCGAGGGTCTCGCCGGCGATGAAACGGCGAGCGAAGCCGCCGGCCCGCATGCCGTATCTGGAGGCGAGCTGTCTGACGTTCGGGCTGGCTGCGAGCCTGAAGAACACCGCCCGAGAGAGCGAGTCCAACATTTCCGCTTAGGAGGTCTTGTTGGAGCCGGCGCGAGCCTTCAGCAGGTGGGTCAGGCTTCTCGCGTAGTACCGCAGGACGTGGCGCTCGCGGACGCGATACCGCTCTCCTTCGACCACGATGACACCACGGGCGACCAGCGGACCGGTCGCTTGCTCGACCGCCTGATAGCCACTTTCCACACCGAGGTTGGCGTTCACCGACCGCAACGCATCGAGCAGCTCATCAATGCGGTCCACCAGGTTCTGGCGGGGCATCGAAGGTCTGAGGGCGGCCGCCAGGAGCGCGGTGGGAAGCACCTTGTAGAGCTTGCCGATCGCCTCTCGCGTATGGCGAGTCAGTGTCACGAGATCGCGTCTCGAATCTGGGTCGACGGTCTCTAAGGGAATCGGCTGACCAAAGGTCACGAAGGCGCGCGATTCGTACCCGACGGCGAAACGCACCATTTCGGCCACTTCCCCCGTGAAGCGACGCTGCCGCCGCTTCATGCCCTGTCGCGCCAAGGCCTGATCTTCGAGGACCAAGTCGTAGGCGATCGCTACCGGGACGATGACCGCATCGGGTCGACGCGCCTGCACGACGGCCTGCAACAGCCCGGTCTTCAGAGACTTGAACTCGCCGCTGTAGCTGCGCCCGCCTTCCAGATAGAGGAACAGGTCGTGACGTTGCACCAGCTCGGCCACATATGCCCTCAATGTCGCCAGGTAGGCGGGATCTCGGGAATCGCGCCGAATCGGGATCGCGCCGGTCACGTGCCGGTTCAGCAGACCCATCGCGCCGTTGAACAGGTTGATGCCGGCCGCGATGACCGGAGGGCGGATGCCGTGGTCGTCGAGCACGAGCAGCTCGACCAGATAGTCGATGTGACTCTTGTGATTCGAGGCGTAGACGACGCGGTGCGACCGGGTCGCCGCCTGCGCGAGCTCGACAAACTCAGGGTGCCGCGCGATCTTCCGCAGGATCGGATACAGCGGGTGCTTCAGGGCGCGATACACGGAGTATCGCTGGGTCGTCCTGAGCTCTTCGAGATAGGCCGAGATGCGCTCGTGGGCCTGGTCCGGGGTCAGACCCGGACCACCGCGCAGGTAGCGCGCCACCTCTTCGCGAGACAGCACGGCCTGCGTGATATCAACGTCCACGCGCGCAATATACCATGCGGGCTATCCAGCGATGCTCCGCCGTAAACCCTTGACGGTCACAGCATCGGACAGATGCTGTGTGGGTCATGCGCAGCTGCGGAGAAGTTGCGCTGTCGAGCTCTTGGGCTATCGGGTCGATGGGCTATGGGGTCATTGGGCTATGGGGCTATTGGACTATTGTTCAATGCTAATGACCACGGGGCGTGAGAGCCGCACGGTCAGCATGGTGCCGGGTGGCAGACCGGCCGGGTCGCCGTCGGTGTTCAGCGCGGCAGCGGTGCCACCGGCCGCTCCAATCGAGCCGCCGATAGCGGCGCCCCGACTGCCACCGAAAATCGCCCCCAGAATCGCGCCGCCAACCGCCGCGCCGCCAATCTTGGAGACACTGTCGCTGCCCCGGGCTTTGCCTTCGCGGTAAATCGTCTCGGTGGCAATCGGCACCTGGAGACCGTCTTCCATTACCAGCGTGTGGAAGCGGACACCGAGTCTGGCGGCACCGCGGAGCTTGCCGACCTTTTCGACGAGAACGACCGAGCCGAGTGCCCGAGTGCCAGCGGGCACTGCCACCTCGTCGGCGACCAGGACATTCCGGGTGACTCGTGCCTCAACGGTGTCCTCGACCTCGGCGGTGCGTGTCGAGACGGGCGTGTCGACCTGGAGACCGATCACCGAGTCGGCGGCAATCTCCAGCTCGACGAACGTTGTTGCCGGCGTCACCGGCGCATCCGGTGCCCCAGCGTTGATCGACGCGGTGTCGGTGATGGTCGATGCGTTTTCGATCGGCTCGGAGACGGTGTCTGGCTCTCGAGACGGCTCCGCAATCTCCGGGCGTGTCCAGCCCTCGATCGAGGGCAGATCGGCACGCGCCGTTTCGGCGGCGGGGCGGTCAACTGCTGGCGCCTCGGCAACCGTCTCTACCACCGGCGCCGTAGTCGTTTCGGATGCGGCTGACGCCGGTGCCGATGCCGTCGGCAGACTCACCTGCTCGACTGGTGCCGGTGCGGGCGGTGGTGTCGGCGCCGGTGTGACGACCGGCTGATGGGGCGGTGTGTCGGGAACGGGGGACGGCGTCCGGGTCTCGTTGGTGACGGCCTGCTCGAGAGCGTCTTCTTCCACGTTGTCTACCACCGCCTCGGTAGCCTCGACAGCGGGTGCGAGCCCGGTTGGCTCGACGGGGGTCAACGGGTCTTCGGCGCGCCTCGCGTCAGTCTCGACCAACTGGACCGGATCCTTGGCGTTCTGGCGAACGCCCAGATAGGCGCCGGCGGCGGCTGCCACAATGATGCCCGCCGCGAGTCCGACGACGGCAATCGGTTTCGTCAACATCTCAGTGTCCCTCTCTGCCGTAGATCAGGAGCAATTGTCGTGCCCACCCGGTACATGGGGCCTCTGGACATTCGCTGGGTGGCTGCAGGTCGCTCGACACGCTGCTCGCATCACGATCACCGCGGACCGTGCCCCTTTTTTCGGGCTCGAACGACAAATCCGCCACCCCACCCGGGGGCGCCGGCCCGCAGGTCGGTCTGCTGATTATCTCGCAGACCAGCACCTGGCGTGTCAATAGGGGACAAACAAAGGGACAAGGTGTCCTGTGGAGGTGACCGGTGCTGGGGGCTGAGGCCGCTGAATGGTGAAGCGGATCGAGTAGAATGGGCGTCGCCTCGGCGGGCGATCACGTCACCGACACGGGCTACCGTCTTGCCATCCGCACGTCAGCTGCCCTCGCAGGATTCTTCAGATTCTCTTGTTCGCTTCGTCACGGTCCTTCTCCTGTTGTTCGGGTTTCTCATCGGTGTCAAAGGCCTGGGAGAGGGGTTCAAGCTGCTCGGTGGCGATGCTGTAGAACTGATCTTTTCCACGACGGAGAACCCCTTCATCGGGCTGGTCGTCGGCATCCTGGCCACGACGGTCGTCCAGAGCTCGTCGGTCACGACCGCGATGATCGTCGGGCTCGTGGCGGCGCCCGAGTCGCCGCTGCCGCTGGGCAACGCGGTGCCGATGATCATGGGGGCGAATATCGGCACGACGGTCACCGCCACGGTCGTGTCGCTGGCCCATATGGGGCGCCGTGAGGAGTTCGAGCGGGCGTTTCCGGTCGCTGTCTGTCACGACGCGTTCAACTACTGACGGTCCTGGTGTTGCTGCCGCTGGAGTTGGCCACCGGGTTTCTGCAGCGGATGGCGGTCGGGCTCGGGACGCTGCTCGAAGGCTTCAGCGGGTTCGACTACGACAGTCCGTTCGCCACGCTCTTGTCGGCCACTCTCGATCCTGTGGAACGGCTTGCCGCCTTTCTGTTTCCTGCGCCACAGGGGCAGGGCGTTGCGCTGATCGCCTTTGCCGGCGGTCTCATCTTCGCGACGCTGTTCCTCCTGGTCAAGGTGATGCGGACGCTGGTCCGTACGCGTGTGGAGATGCTGGTCACGAACGCGCTCCGGACAAACGCGCTATTTTCCATTCTCGTCGGCGTCGTGGTGACGGTCATGGTGCGGTCGAGCTCCATCACCACCTCGCTGCTCGTGCCGCTGGGGGCGGCCGGGTTATTGCGGCTCGAGCAGGCGTTGCCGATCACGATCGGTGCGAACATCGGCACGACCGTCACCGCCCTGCTTGCGGCGCTCGCCGTGTCCGGACCAAACGCCATCTTCGGGCTCGAGATCGCGTTGGTGCATCTGCTGTTCAACCTGACCGGGACGTTGCTCATCTATCCGCTCAAAGTCACCCGAAGCGTGCCGTTGAGGATGGCGCGCTATCTGACGACGCTGGCGCTTCGGTCCAGAAGGCTCACGTTGCTTTGGGTCGCGGTGCTCTTCTACGGGGTGCCCACGTTATTGTTGTTCGTGAACCGGTTGTTCGACTAGCGGGCAAACGGTTACGACCGCTTCGAGTTCGAGGAGGTTGCCATGCTACGCGCGCTGTTAGGCATTCTTCGCACGCACGACCCGCTTCAGGCGATCGGGGAGCGCTTCGGGCGGATGTTGAAGTTGACGCTGGAGATGACCCTGTCGGCCGGAGATATCGCATTCGGCGGCGACGCGGCCCCCGAAAGCCGGACTCGCATTTACGACCTCGACGTCGAGGTCAACAAGCTGGAGCGCTCCATTCGAAAGCGCATTGTGGCGCATCTCTCGACTCCGGGTTCTCGAGTCGACGTGCCCTACTGCCTCCTGCTGATGAGCTTGGCCAAGGACGTCGAGCGTCTCGGCGACTATGCCAAGAATCTGTCGGAGGTGGCCGATGTTCGAGAGGCGCCATTTCCCGATGACGAAGTGGTCGGCGAGCTGGGGAGATTCGGCGCGGCGTGGAGCCGGCGTTCCAGGCGGCGGCCCATATTTTCGAGGCGTCTGACCGGGAACAGGCGATGCAGAATATTCAGCATGGACGGGACATGGCCCACCGGTGCGACGCGTTGATCACGCGCATCGGTCATGGCGGCTACGATGGCGAGACGACCACGGCGCTGGTGCTCGCCACCCGCTTCTACAAGCGCATCGGTGGTCACGTCATGAACATTCTCTCGAGCGTCGTTATGCCGCTCCACAAGATCGATTACTACGACGAGGACGAGCTCGCCGGGTCGCCCGAGTAGACGCTGTCGAAGGTGAGGCGTTGCCGCCAACGAATGACGATTGACGAATGACGTTTGACCATCGACCATTGAGCATTGAGCATTGCCCAGTGACCACTGACGAATATCGACCGATGTCACGTGATTGACAAGAATGACAAACTCGATATCACCATCGTGGGGGCCGGTGTCATCGGCTGCGCGGTGGCCTATGAGCTTGGCCGGTGCGGTGCCGCCGTCCGGGTGCTCGAAAGTCGCGACGTCGGGCTCGGCGCGACCCAGGCGTCAGCAGGCGTCCTGGCGCCCTACATCGAGGCGCACCACCCCGGGCCGCTACGAGCGCTTGGTTTGCGCAGTCTCGACATGTATGACGCGTTCGTGGCTGACGTCGTCGCTGACAGCGGCAAGGTCGTCCCCTACGAGCGAACCGGGACCCTCGAGGTGGCGACAGACGACGCTTCGCTGACCCGGCTGGAGCAGACACGGCAGGGTCTGGCCTCGGCCGGGGTCGCGTGCCGAATGCTCAGCCAGACCGAGGCACGCGTCGCCGAGCCGCACCTCGGTGAGTCGGTGCGGGGGGCTTTGCTGCTGCCGTCTCAAGGATTCGTCGGTGCAGCCGCGTTGACGGCGGCGCTGCGTCGGGCCGGCGCCCGTCACGGCGTGTCCTTCCTGACGTCTCATGCCGCGAGCCGTCTCTCGGTGGCCGACGGCGAGATCGAGATCGAGACGGCGCAAGGAACGGTGACGAGCGACGCCGTGGTGTTGGCTGCCGGCAGCTGGACCGGTCGTGTGGCCGTGGCCGGCGGGGCACCGCTTCCGGTCCGACCGGTACGCGGGCAGTTGCTTCGGCTACTGTGGCCCGGGACTCGGCTGGCTCGGGTCATCTGGTCCTCGCTGTGCTACGTCGTGCCCTGGCACGACGGGTCGGTCCTCGTTGGGGCGACAGTCGAGGAGGTCGGTTTCGACGAGGGCGCGACCGTCGCCGGCGTCACGTCGCTCCTCGACGGGGTAGGGAACCTGCTGCCCGCGACGCGGGATGCCGGGTTCGACGAGGTGCGGGTCGGGTTGCGTCCGGGGACACCGGACGACCTGCCAATCGTCGGGTGGTCTTCTGCCGTACCCCACCTCGTCTACGCGACGGGGCACTATCGGAACGGCGTCCTGCTGGCGCCGTTGACCGCTCGTCTCGTTGCCGATTTGGTGCTCGACGGGAGGATAGACCCGCTGCTCGAGGCGGTGGCCCCGGGCAGATTCGATGCGTCGTGAGCCGGTTCTGGACACCGGTCCGACGTGCGGAGACAGGCGACCGATGCCAACCAAGCTGAAAAAGAGCTACAGTGCGCGCGAGGTGGCCGCCCTGACCGGGTTGACCGCCAGACAGCTGCAGTGGTGGGATGCTCGTCAGCTCCTGTCGGCGAGCATCGCCTCTCGACCGACTGCGGCGGGTGGCTTCACCGAGCGCCGCTATTCCCCAGTAGAACTGTATGAGCTGTCGGCGCTCGCCGAGCTGCGGCGCCATGGCTTCACGGTGCAGCGCGTCCGCAAGATCCTCGCGGCCCTCCGGGAGCACTTCGGCATCCGGCTGTTCGAGGCGCTCGGAGACGACGGACCGGTGACGCTGCTGGTCGACGGACAGGATATCTACGCACGCACCGATGAGGGTGCCTTCTACAATTTGCTGGAAGCGCCCGGGCAGCCGTTGCTGGTGCTGGGTGAGGACAGCTTCAAGACCTTGCGCGCTCGCGTCGGGGTCTCGCGGCGTAGATCGACGAAGCGCAAGCGGTCGCCTGCCTCTGAACGCTGAATGCGCTGTCCCAATGGCTCGAACCAGACGCCTGAAGCGTGCGCGTAGCCCGATTCGACGAGCGCTGCGTCGCATCGCGTTGGTGGCGGTGGCGACGACGCTCATTGCCCTAGGGCTCTCTGCGCTGTTCGTCGTGGTGCTGCGGTGGGTGCCACCGCCAACGACCGCGTTCATTCTCCAGCATCAGCTGGCTGTTCGGAGAGCGGGCCAGCCGGAGCGGGCGGCACGCTACCGGTGGACCGAGTGGAGCGAGATGACACCCGAGCTCGCTGTTGCGGTCGTTGCGGCGGAGGACCAGCGCTTTCCGGACCACCATGGGCTCGACTTTGAAGCGATCGGCGACGCGCTGGACGAGCGCCGGACCAGCGGCCGGCTGCGCGGGGCCAGCACCATCTCACAACAGGTTGCCAAGAACCTCTTCCTCTGGCCCGGTCGCAGCCTGGTCCGCAAGGGGATCGAGGGCTACCTGACGGTGCTGATCGAGCTGGTCTGGAGCAAACGTCGCATTCTCGAGGTCTATCTCAACGTGGCGGAATTCGGCGACGGGGTGTATGGAGTCGGTGTCGCCAGCGAACAGTTTTTTGGGAGGCCGCCATCACGGCTCGACCGTAGTCAGGCGGCGTTGCTGGCCGCGGTCCTGCCAAGCCCGAAACGTTTCAATCCGCGTGAGCCGTCGGCGTATGTGCGCGAGCGACGGGACTGGATTCTCGCGCAGATGGACCAGCTCGGTGGGGCGGGTTTCCTCAAAGGGCTCTAGCAACGAGCTGCTACCTGCTCGCTAATGCGCCTGATACGGGCTGTCCGGGATGTTGCGGTCACGGTCCTCACCTCGCTCCCGCGCCTCCCGCTCGGCGTCGGCCTGCTCCTCTGCCTCCCATAGACGCCGCTGCTCCCGGCGTCGCAGGCGGTGCGTTCTGATCGCCAGCAGTGCGAGCAGCGTAATGGCCATCCACAGAAACACCGGTTGAGTCAGGAACGGGATCCATCGCTCCCACAACCGTTGCCCGCTCCAAAACCGGGCGACCGCTGCTGGAAGTGGCTCGCCGGTGGCTGTCTCGAACGCTTCGTCGAACGGGAGATCGCGCCCCACCAGTGACAACACGCGCCCAACACGCGCCTCGCCATGCACCCGTAGCAGGTCACGCACCAGCGCGTTGGAGACCGCGTAGGCGCGCTGATTGCCGGTGCGTCCCTCGCCGAAGAGCTGCTCGAGCTCCGGGAGCGAGACCCCGCCGTGTCTGACGAGGGTCCACGCCAACCGCGACCGGTCGCCGATCCCGACGGGCCGCTCGGCCGCCATCGCGAGCCCTTCGTTGAACCACCTCGGCACCGGCCGCCCTTGTGCAGCACGTGAAAACAGGATGTGAGCCACTTCGTGATGCATCAGTGTCTCGAGCGAGTCGGAGGGATACGACACAGCGCGGTTGGGAAACAAGACGACGAGGTTTCGCTGGGCGTCGGCGAAACCGGAGATCCACTCTGGCGTGTTGCGGGCGAGCTCCGCGCCCTCGGCGATGAGCAGCACGTCGATAGGCGGGCCGGCGTGGGTGAGACCGGCGAGGCTCATCGCCGTTGAAAGCCGGGCGCCGGGGTACAGGCCCACACGCTCCGCCACCGTCTCGAGCGAGGCGGGTGCGTCTATCCGTAGCGTGGGAAGCGTCGTCTGGCCGACAAGGGGAGCCTGAGCGCCGACGAGCACCATGATGGTCGCTGCGATGAGCATGCCTCTCAGCTTCATCCGTCGCGCTCATAGAGTCGGGCGAGCTCGTCTGTGGCGCTCGGTCCAAACCGGGTCCGGCCGTCCTCGGAAACCAAGGTCGTGCCCTCCTCTTGGGGGCGAGCCGAGCCGATGCGGGTCACCGGGATCGCCTTCGCGGCCAGCGCCGCTACGACGTCCGCCGTCGCGCTCGGCGGTACCCCGACCAGAAGCGCTCCAGAGGCGATCAGCCGCAGCGGGTCAAGTTTCAGATGACCGCAGATCCGACCGGTTTCCGGCAGGACCGGGATACGTGTCACATCGACTTCCAGTCCGGTTGACGCTGCCGCTGCAAGCTCGGCCAGACCATTGAGGATGCCTCCCTCGGTCGGATCGTGCATCGCATGTATCGTCCCCGCCGCGACGGCGGTCAGGGCCGCGTCCACAACCGAGATGCCGGGGTCGGTCAGCAGCGCCGCGGCCCTGTCGACGACCTCCTCCGGCAGGGCGGCCGTCAAGGTAGCCCGACGTTCGCGCGCCAGGATTGCGGTGCCTTCTATTGCGGCGCCGTGGGTAAGCAGCAGATCATCGCCGGCCTGCAGGCTGGTCTTTCTGACCAGACCAGCAGGGGCCACCTCGCCGAGCATCTGGCCTACGACCAACGGAGCGTCCACATGTGGTGTGACCTCCGTGTGACCGCCGCACACGGTCACGTCGAGTGCGGCGCAGGCACGACGAATGTCGGTCATGATCGATTCGACCAGCCTGAACGGCGCGCCTTCGGGTAGCAGCAGGACCGCCAGAAACCATCGTGGTCGCGCGCCCAGCACCGCGACGTCGTTTGCGTTGACATGCACGGCGTACCATCCGACGCGGTCGGTCGCGAATGTGACCGGGTCGGTGGCCGACACGACACACCGGTCGCCGATCTCGATCACCGCGGCATCCTCGCCGACCTGCGGGCCGATGACGACGCTCTGGTCTCGTCGAGGCAAGTCGGACAGCAGTTGTTCCAGCCGCTCGCTGTCGAGCTTGCCCGTTCTCAAACGCGTGGGTCGCTCAGATGCGTCCGTCATCTGCTATGTGTAGGGCATCCTCTGGCGAACCTCCGAGCAGCGCGCCAGTTTCGTCGAGTGGGGCTACCCGTCTTGCAAACGCAATCTCGTGCGCCCTATCATGTGGTCCCACTCGCGTCGTGAACCGCAGGGGGCCCCCCAGGTTCAGCGTACGGGGTTCAGCGTCCATGACACAAGCATTCGGACTCTACCAGTCGTCGATTGGCAAGAAGGTCGTGATGGCCGCCAGCGGTGTCCTGCTGCTGGGCTTCGTCGTCATGCACATGATCGGCAACTTGAAGATATTTCTGGGTCAGGCCGACTACGACGCCTACGCGGCCTTCCTCCGGGAAGTCGGGGCGCCGGCGCTCGGTCACGGCGAGCTGTTGTGGCTCGCGCGACTGGGGCTAATCGCGGCCGTCGGTGTCCACATCGTCGCTGCGGTTCAGCTCACTTTGATGAGCCGTGCTGCCAGGACCGAGCGGTATCAGAAACCGCACGACGTGTCGCTCACCTACGCGTCGCGCACGATGCGCTGGGGCGGCGTGATCGTGGCGGCGTTTGTGTTGTATCACCTGCTACATCTCACCTTCGGGACGGTACACGCCGACTTCGAGGAGGGCGCAGTCTATGCCAATGTGGTATCCGCCTTCTCCCAGTGGCCTGTCGCGCTGGCCTACATGGCATGCATGCTGCCGCTTGGCCTCCACATCTACCACGGAGCCTGGAGCATCACGCAGACGCTCGGGATCGACGGGCCGCGCGTCGCCGCGCTGCGACGAATCGTCGCCGCGGTGCTCGCGCTGGGTGTGACGTTGGGCAACATTTCGATTCCGCTCGCGATCCTCGCGGGTCTGGTCCGCTGAGGAGGGCGCCATGAATCTCGACCCGCACGTGCCGGACGGGCCGCTCACCCAGAAGTGGGAGCGGCATCTGTTCGACATGAAGCTCGTCAATCCGGCGAACAAGCGGAAGTTCGACGTCATCGTGGTCGGTTCGGGGCTTGCGGGCGCGTCGGCCGCCGCCACCATGGGGGAGCTGGGCTACAACGTTCGATGCTTCACCTATCACGACAGCCCGCGACGAGCCCACAGCATCGCGGCCCAGGGCGGTATCAACGCCGCCAAAAACTATCAGAACGACGGCGACAGCGTGTATCGCCTGTTTTACGACACCGTGAAGGGCGGCGACTTCCGCTCTCGCGAAGCCAACACGTATCGACTGGCGCAGGTCTCGGTCGACATCATCGACCAGTGCGTGGCCCAGGGTGTGCCCTTTGCCCGCGAATATGGCGGCGGACTGGCCAACCGGTCGTTCGGTGGCGCACAGGTGTCGCGCACCTTCTATGCACGCGGTCAGACCGGGCAGCAGTTGCTGCTCGGCGCCTATCAGGCGCTGTCGCGACAGATCGCGGCCGGGAAGGTCACGATGTTCTCGCGGCAGGAGATGCTCGATCTGGTCGTGGTCGACGACCGGGCTCGGGGGATCGTGACGCGGCGGCTCACCGACGGCGCGATCGAAGCGCACACTGCCGACGCGGTGGTCCTGGCCACCGGTGGGTATGTCAACGTGTTCTATCTGTCGACCAACGCCAAGAACTGTAACGTGTCGGCAGGCTGGCGTTGTCATCGGCGTGGCGCCGGTTTTGCCAATCCCTGCTACACGCAGATCCATCCAACCTGCATTCCATCCAGCGGCGAGTATCAGTCGAAGCTGACGTTGATGAGCGAGTCGCTGCGCAATGACGGTCGCATCTGGGTGCCCAAGACCGAAGGTGATGGTCGAGCGGCCGCCGAGATTCCGGAAGACGAGCGCGACTACTACCTCGAGCGGATCTACCCGAGCTTCGGCAACCTGAGCCCACGTGACATCTCGTCGCGTCGGGCCAAGGAGATGGTGGATGCCGGCCAGGGCGTGGGTCCGCTGTCGAACGGCGTGTATCTCGATTTTGCCGAGCCGATTGCCCGTCTTGGACGCCCGGTGATCGCCGAACGCTACGGGAACCTCTTCGACATGTACGAACGGATTACGGGCGAGAGTCCGTTCGAACGGCCGATGCGGATCTACCCCGCCCCGCATTATTCGATGGGTGGCGTGTGGGTCGACTACAACCTGATGAGCACCGTGCCGGGGCTGTTTGTCATCGGCGAGGCAAATTTTTCGGACCACGGCGCCAACCGCCTCGGGGCGTCGGCGCTGATGCAAGGATTGGCCGACGGTTATTTCGTGCTGCCATACACGATCGGCGATTTCCTCGCCCGCAACGGACCGAGCGACGTGGCCGAAGACCACGCCGCCTGTGGCTCGGTCCGGGATGAAGTCTTGGCGCGGAGTCAGAAGCTGTTGGATGCCGGCGGGAGTCGCACGGCCGATTCGTTCCATCGCGAGCTGGGAAAGATTGTGTGGGAACACTGTGGGATGTCGCGCAATCAGGCTGGACTGGAGCGGGGACGTGGGTTGATTGCCGATCTGCGAGAGCAATACGGGCGCGACGTCCGTGTGCCAGGAAGCGGGAAAGACATCAACCAGCAGCTGGAGCTGGCCGGTCGGGTCGCCGACTTCTTCGAGCTGGCCGAGGTGATGTGTCAGGACGCGCTGATGCGCAAGGAGTCGTGCGGCGCCCACTTCAGGGAGGAGCACCAGACGGAGGAAGGCGAGGCCAAGCGGGACGACGAGGCGTTCTCCCACGTCGCCGTCTGGGAGTTCACTGGCGACACGCCACGACGCCACGTCGAGCCACTCAACTTCGAGAACGTGGCCTTGTCGCAGCGGAGCTACAAATAATGCGCTTGACCGTGCACGTCTGGCGACAGAGCGGACCGAAGGCCCGAGGCAGCTTCGAGCGTCACGAGCTCGCGGACATCTCCGGGCATGCCTCGTTTCTCGAGATGCTCGACGTGCTCAACGAGGCGATTGTCACCGCCGGTGGCGAGCCGTTCGCGTTCGAGCATGACTGCCGCGAGGGGATTTGCGGTTCCTGCGGCATGGTCATCAATGGGATCGCGCACGGACCGCAAGGCGCGGTCACCACCTGCCAGGTGCACATGCGCACGTTCCAGGACGGCGACGAGATCTGGATCGAGCCGTGGCGCGCCGATGCCTTTCCGGTGCTCAAGGACCTCGTCGTCGATCGCAGCGCGTTCGATCGCATCATCGGCGCCGGGGGCTTCGTGTCGGTCAACACCGGGAGCGCGCCCGACGGTAACGCGATGGCGGTGCCCAAAGACAACGCCGAGCTCGCGCTCGACGCGGCCGCGTGCATCGGGTGCGGTGCCTGTGTTGCGGCGTGCCCCAACGCGTCGGCGATGTTGTTCACGGCTGCCAAGGCTGGTCATCTGGCGCTCTTGCCGCAGGGCCAGGCCGAGCGGATGTCCCGGACTCGCCGGATGGTTGCTCAGATGGACGAGGAAGGCTTCGGGACCTGCACCAACCACGGCGCCTGCGAGACCGTCTGCCCCAAGGAGATCGGGATCGACTTCATTGCCCGCCTGAATCGCGACGTGATCAAAGCAAGCTTCAGTCGCGACTAGTCGAACAGTTCGAGAAGAGAGTGTCCGGGCCGCACTGGATTGCGGGGTGTCACCGGTGTGTCACGACACTGTCGAACGGCTTGCGAGTGATGTCCGGAACCTGGGCGCCCTCGGCCGGGTGTCCCACAACCAAGATCAGGAACGGCCGTTCGCTTGATGGCCGATCGAGAATCTCGTTGAGAAATCGCATCGGGCTCGGAGTGTGGGTCAGCGACGCCAGACCGGCCTGGTGCAGGGCAGTGATCAGGACACCGGTGGCGATGCCGACCGACTCGTGCACGTAGTAGTGCTTGAGCTTGCGACCCTCGCCATCTATCCCGTAGAGCTGCGCGAAGATGACGATCAGACATGGCGCTTCTTCGAGGAACGGCTTGTGCTCGTCGGTTCCGAGCGGCGCGAGCGCCTCGAGCCAGTCATCCGGCGCGCGTTCGTGATAGAAGGCACGCTCCTCCGTCTCCGCCTCCAATCGGATCCGCTTCTTGGTCTCTGGGTCGGTCACCATCACGAAGTGCCATGGCTGCCGGTTGGCGCCGCTCGGGGCGGACACCGCCGCGCCAAGACACGTCTCGATGACCTCTCTCGGCACCGGTCGGTTCGAGAACTGGCGCACGCTTCGGCGTCGGCTGACGTGGTCGCGGAACCGCGTGGCCCGCTGTCGCATCTCATCGTCCTCGAGAGGAGGAAACCCGGTCAGCGGCACCAGCTGGGGCGGCATGAGTGGGCCGCATGATAGCACCCCCTCCTTTTATGCCGGCATCGAAAGGCGCGCCACCGTGGCGCCGAGGTGAGACTCGGGTGCGTCCCAGAATTCCACGACGAGCGAGTGCCGCTCGAGCGCGGCGTGGACCGCACGCCGCTGCACGCCAATGCCGCGGCCATGGACCAGTCGTACCTCGGCGAGCCCCTGCGAGTGTGCTTCCGTGACGTACTCCTCCACGACAGATGGCACGTCCCGCGGTGCGAACGAATGCAAATCCAGCGTGCCCTCGACGGGCACCCGGTGGGTCATCGGTTTTCTGACTTCTTCGAATACTCGGGACCTTCGTAGCTCGCCGTGACCGTCGTCGTGATACCGCCACGCGCAGAGAAGTCGCCGACGACCACCATGCGGCGCGGCGAGCAGACGGCAACGAGATCGTCCAGAATCTGATTCGTCACCTGCTCGTAGAAGATGCCGCGGTCCCGGAAGCCGATGAGGTAATACTTCAGAGCCTTGAGCTCGACGCAGCGAGTATCCGGGACGTATGTGATCCGGATCTCGCCGAAGTCCGGCAACCCGGTCTTTGGACAGACCGACGTGAACTCCGTACAGCAGATCGCGATTTCATAATCTCGAGACGGCTCAGGATTTGGAAACGTCTCGATCGACTCGGAAGACATTCGGAGATTCTAACAGCCGGCCAACCCGCATGGTGCGCGTGCACCCGGAAAGCAGTGATTGACACCGGAAAACCTTGCGCGCTAGCATACGGCGTCTTCACAAGAGGACGTTCCGGGGCCGTCATTTACGCGCGTGGCGGCCATCAGGTTGTCTAGCAGCGCGCCCAAGTCAGGGGGAACCGATGGCCGATGCCCGAAGGATGGGCAAGTCAGACCTGTTCGCGCACTTCAGTGAGAAGTTCGACATGAAGCGGGCGGATGTGCGCGACTTCTTCGATGCGCTCCAGCAGCTGTCCGAAGCCGAGCTGGAGCGGGCGGGCGAGTTCGTGTTGCCGGGAATGGTCAAGCTTGTCAAGCAGGATCGTCAGGCAAGGGTCGGTCGCAACCCGGCGACGGGCGAGCAGATCCAGATTCCGGCCAAGACGGTCGTCAAGGCTCGAATCGCGAAGCAACTCAAGGACGCCGTTCTGCCCAAGTAGACGCAGGCAGAACGTGTCCGGCGCCGTCGTGGTAGCGACCCGCAGGCAGTGGGTTGTCCCTCAGGGCGCGCCATCGACGCACGCGCTCGGAGCCCGATCCCAGGATGGGCCCCGCCGCAATTGTGTCCCCTATGCCGCTCGTCTGGTCTCGACCAGCATGCGGCTGTAAATCGATGCGCGCACCAGGCGGGCCAGGTTCGTCTCGAGGCCGTTCAGCGAGTCGGCATCGAGAATCATGTAGTCGTTCTCGTGAAATTCCACCTCGGCGCTGTACCGTGAGGCCCCGTTGGTCGTGCGACTTTCGTAGTAGCGGACAGTGAACGTCTGCTCTTCAACGTCGAGCGGCATCGGTCGCGCCAGGTTTCGCAGGTCCTCGAGGACCCGCTTGATCGACGCGAACTCGCGGTCCACAGTGCGGCGGAAGGTGGCGCGATACTCGTGGTCGTCGAACAGCTTGACGATCAGCCGGCAGCTGTTGCCGATGTTCTGGATCGGGTGGGACAGATCGTGGACGAGACCGGCCGCGATCCGTCCGAACATCGCGTGCCGTTCCTGTCTCCGAACGTCTTCCTGCAGCTCGTTCAGCTTGACCGCCATGCTGTTGAACGATTCGCCCAGCTGGTGAAACTCGTCGGTGCCGCCGATGTCGACGCGTTCTTCGAGCCGCCCGCTGGCGATAGCCTCGGTGCCGCGTGTCAGCTCCACGATCGGTCGGATGAACGACCGGCCCCAGTAGTAACCAAGTGCGACCGTCAGCAGCAGCGCAATCGTGATGACCACAACCAACTGGACCTCGAGCTGGTCGGACAGGCCGAACGCCTCGCTTGTGGGCTGTTCCACGACGACGGTCCACTCGGGGGAGCTCACCGCCGCGGCGACCGACAGGAGCATTCGGCCGGTGTCGTCCTCGAATTCGATGAACAGCTCATCGTCGTTGTCGTTGATCAAGGAGGCCGTGTCGGTACCGGCATTTCGATCCCGGGTGCGGCGCGCGGCGACGGCAGCGACCAAGGCGTGGTCGGCGAGGTTCTCCTCGGCGGCGATCCGATGTTTCTGGTCCGGATCACCGTGGGCGATCAGCTGACCGCCGCTTGCGACCACCATCGCGAAGCCCTCCTGGCCGACGCGGATCCGGTCGACCATGCGCCACAGCTCTTCGAGGCTGACCTCTCCGACCAGCCAGCCGTCTTTCTGATTCAGGCTCGTGATTGGCAGGGTGACGTTTGTCGTCGGGAGAATGTCGTCGTCGACGGTGATCGGCGCTATGTAAGGCGCCGTGCCACGCTCCAGCGGCAGCTCCAGGATCGGTTGGCCGAGCCGGCTGGTGGTGATGAGGGCGCCGTCTGGACCGAACAACGTCAGCTCGCGGAACACCTCGTAGTCGAGCACGAAGTTGGTCAGAATCTGGGTTTGTTGCCACTCTTCGAGCTGAGTGTCGCGGAGATTCGCGGCGAGCGACCGCAGCACGCTGACGTGGAATTCCATGTACCGCTCGATCTGTTCGGCAGCCCGCGCGGCGACATTGCGGTTTCCGTCGATGACCGACTGACGGGTGCCGGCGCGCAGCGAATAGACAGACACCGCACCATAGAGCACGAGCGGCGCGACCGCAGCCGTGGCCACCAGCATCACGAAGCGGGTAGTAATCGAGCGCATCATTTCGTTGACCAGCCCTCGTCGACCTTCCATCGCCGGAGCGTCTCGATAATGTCTCGGCCAGGCTCGTCTGGCACGATGAATCTCCGACTGACGGCGCGAGCCTGATCGAGACCGGTCAAGAAAATTGCCGGCGCCAGATCGAACAGAGTCTGTTGAAACGCGCCGGCCGAGTCCCGCACCTCTTCTTCGGTCACCGACGAGCGCAACCTTTCGAGCGCGTCGTCGGCCTCGTTGAAGCCGGCGTCGAACAGCGGTTGGGATGAATGCCAGAAGGCATACAGCCGGCTGAGATTGCGCGCCGTGTTGAGTGGCACCAACGCCGCGTCCCAGTCGTCCCCGCGAAGCTGTTCGCCGACATCGTCGAACAACGGTTTAGCGTCGATCGCCATATCGACCCCGATCTGGCGAAGCTGCTGTTGCATGATCAGCGCAATCCGCTCCATGGGCGCTACATCCAGGCCGACCAGTGTCTCGAAGCGAAGTCGGTTCGGAAAACCCTCTATGCCGGCCGCCTGCGTTTCAGTCGGAAGAGATAGGCCGACCTCTGACAGCAATCGGTCCGCGATCTGCGGGTCGTACCCGTAGATCAGCTCCCTGCCGCCATACACCCAGTGAGATGTCCAGAGACCAGACGAAATCGTCCCTCGCCCTCTGAACGTGCGGTCTCTTACGGCGTCCCGGTCGACCGCATAGCTGAGCGCGACACGCACCCTGGGGTCGTCGAACGGTGGCCGGCTGGTGTTGAACAGCAGCGCGTATGCGGTCGGACTGTCGCGCGAGAATACCCTGACGCTCGGGTCCGCCTCGACGAACTGACGTGCGCCGACCGGGACATTGAACAGGACATCAATCTCCGACCGCATCATCGCCGCCCACGCATTGCGCACCGAGCTGAACGTCTTGATGCGCACCGTGTCGATGTCCGAGCGCCCCTGGTAGTAATTCGGATTGACCCTGAGAATCGTTTCCTCGGCTGTGCCGGATTCGAGGATGAAAGGACCGCTGCGGATGGTTTCGCCCTCCTCGCGCTGGTTCACGATGTGAATACCCAGTGCGAACAGCAGCATCTGCCCCGATGGCCTGGATAACGCTATCCTGACCTGATCAAGGCCCATGACCTTGATCGACTCGATGTCACTCAGCAAGGGGTCCCGGCCAACGCGGTAGGCACTTTGACGGGCTTGGTCGAGCGTGGTCTTGACGTCGTTCGCGGTCAGCGGGCTGCCGTCGTGAAACGTGACGTCCCGTCGCAGGGTGACGGTCACGGCGGTGCCGTCCGGGTCCACCAACCAGTCGCTGGCCAGCATCTCCTCGATTCTTCCGTCGGGACCGGTGCGAATCAGGCTATCGGAGGTGAGCTGGAGGACCAGCTGATTCAGGGAGTTGGCTCCACCCGCATCGGGGAAGCCCACCGAGAGCACGACCTCTGATTGTTGCGGAGAGTCGCCGGCGCCGCAGGCTGTCCCGAGTGCGACAACTAGGGTCGCAACCGCAGCAGTCCCACGGCGCCACCGGCGAGCGGGTGAGCCGCGCACGGCCCGCCCGCCTTCGGTTTCTCTCCTTGAAGCATCACAATGTTCTCGACTGGCTCGACAGGCGTGAATTGCTGTCTGCCGGCCCTTGTGCGATGTTAGCTGGCCGGACCCTTCCAGTCATCGACGATCCACGAACAATAGCTGGACGGCTTGCCTTTGGACGAGCCCTTTTTCACAACCTTGATCTTCATGGCACATTCCTCAATTCTATGTGGCCTGTAGCACTGCCGACTCCGATGGCCGGCGGCCGTGGTCTGACGGTCCTAGCTGTTGGGACCCTTCCAGTCGTCGACAATCCACGAGCAGTAGCTGGACGGCTTTCCCTTTGACGTGCCCTTCTTGACAACCTTGATCTTCATGTCGTTACCTCACTGTTCGATCAGAAAGTTTGTTGTTTGAGTGCGTGGTCTGGAGTCACTTCATGTGGTCGAGCGGGACGTCGACGAGCCACGGCGTGACCGCCCCGGTCCTGACCCTGACCGGCTTTTTCTTCGGGATCTTCCGTTGCATCTCTCTCCTCCTTCGCTGTGTGTGGGGGGCGTCTCCATGATGTCACCCGGTTGAGACCCGTCGGCCCTCGTCATGAGGGCACAGTCGGGCTGTTCGTCTACGCCGCGGAGCTGGCATCCATGGCGAAGGACACCAGCGCCGATTCCATGCTTTCCTTGTGGCAGGCGGGCTGGTGCATGTCGCCCAGCTCGCTTTGCGAGGCGACCGAGCATCCCCCCGCGCAGACCGGAATGAACGCGCAGTCGCCGCAGCTCCGCCAGGCCGCGAGCGCCTCGAAGTCGGCCGCGGACCGGCGGTACCGCTCCTCGAGCTGTCCGCCGATGTGGCCGGTGGCCGACGTGACTTCACCGGTGAAGCCCGGACAGGCGTATAGCGAGCCGTCCGGGCCCACCGTGTAGGCATGACGGCGATGGATGTCGCAAGGGCCCATGTGTAGGCCGTCGATCGTGGCGAAACCCCGCTTCTTCGTTTCCTCCCGCAGATACGACATCTTCGTGTCCAGGAGGTTGCAGCTGTCACACGCCGATCCGGTGCCGGATCCTGCCGAGGTCATGCAGGTGCCGCCCAGCGGCTTGTCGTCTGCGCCGACAGCGGTCAGCGGGATGAGCCCGGGGGGCGCTGCGGCCGGCTTCTCCCGGATGACCGGTTTGAACGAGACCTTGACGAGCGAGTCGGCGAACGCCTGATCTCCGAGGAAATCGAGCAGCGCCGGGTAACTGTCCACCGTGTCCTCGTCGAAATTGCCGCCGATCGAGACGTTGCACCGATCGGCAACTTGCCGGATGTTCTCGATGATCCGGTCGAACGTGCCCTGACCACCGCGCAGTGGGCGCATCCGGTCGTGTGTCTGCTGGTCGCCGTCGAGCGTGATCTTGACGCCGTTGAGTCCGAAAGGCTCCAGGCGGTTCACCACCGCGGGTGTCAGGAGCAGCCCGTTGGTGATTACGTTGATCCGCATCCCGACGCCACGCTCGCGAGTGGCGCGCCACAGCCGCTCCGCCATTGCGAACATCACGGGCTGGTTGAGCAGCGGCTCACCGCCGAAGAACGTCAGGGCGAACTGGCTGGAGCCCAACGCGTCGAGCTTCATCTCCACCCAGTCGCACAGCCGATGCGCCGTCTCCATCGACATCTTGTCGGCGTGCGCGTTGTAGTCGCCGTGGTCGCCCTGGATGCAGTAGTCGCACGCAAAGTTGCACTGCAGGGTCATCAACGCCGTGACACGCAGCTCGCTCGTGTCTTCCCGGACGTCGCAGAAGAAGCGATTCAACGCCTTCCACTCGGTCTCGCGGTCTTCGACGATGAAGCCGTGTTCCCTCAGGTCTCGTAGCGCCGACCGTTCCGGCTCGTCGAGTCGGTCGATCACGTCGGGTGTGGTTCCGACGCGGTCGAGCAGGTCCACCACATCCTGCGAGACCACCAGCTGCGAATCGGTGAATGTGTTCATGAGAAAGACATCGTCCCGACCCGCGAGCGGGACCCGGGTGTTGAACATCGAAGGCTGCATGGCGCTCTCTCCGGTTTATCGTCAGGTTTCCTGTCGGTCTGGCGAGACAAGTCGTGCTAAAGACCCAAGCCTCACCCCGTTTGGGCTACGCGCGAGAGTGCGGTTGACTGCCGAGTGCAATGGACGTTCCCGCTGGCCTCCAGACTCGATTCGGCGTGCGGGCGTTTTCTATGCGGGGGGACTCCAGACAACACAGGAGACCTGTTAACCACTGAGGGAAGGACACTTAGCTGAGTGAGAGCCGAGGAACGGCGCTCTGAGCAGCGGCCCGTGTCTCTGCCGGTCGCCTGGATCTGGCTGGACGTCAGATTCTATAGTGGCCAACATGTTGGCCAACGCGGCCCAGATATTGGCCGACGGGGCAATGGATGCCCGCCGAGTCCAGCCGTGTCCGTTGTGTGGTGACCAGTCTTAGCGTGTTGCGATCAGGCCCGACGGAACCGCTTGGCGAGCTCACGGGCCTCGAGTCGGCCCATCTTGTGCTTGAGCGTGCTGAGGGGTACGCCCAGGTAGCGCCCGGCGGCCGACACGTTCCAGTCGGTCCGCTCGAGCGCTCGGAGAATGAAGTTGCGCTCGAAGGTGTCGCACGCAGTCTGGAGCAGCTCCGCCTTTCCTTCCGGGTGACGGTCCAGACCGGACAGGTGATATTCGAGCGGCAGGTCCTCTTCGGAGAGCGAGGTCTTGTCGGTGACCGCCGCGAGACGCTCGATCAGGTTCTCGAGCTCGCGAACGTTTCCCGGCCATCGTTGGTCCATCAGAATCTTGAGGGCGGAGTCGGAGACGTCCCGGATCTGCTTTCTGAACCGCGTATTGTACCGCTTGAGAAAGAGTTTCACCAGCTCGGGGATATCCTCGACGTGTTCGCGTAGCGGCGCTATGTTGATCGGGATGACGTTGATGCGATAGTACAGGTCGTCGCGGAACTTGCCTTCCCTGACCGCCCGCTCGAGATCGACGTTGGTCGCCACCACCAGCCGGAAGTCGGTTTTGATCGGCTTTGTGCCGCCCACACGTTCGATCTCGCCTTCCTGAATCGCGCGGAGCAGTTTGGCCTGTAGATCGAGCCCGAGATCGGCGATCTCATCCAGAAAAAGCGTGCCGCCGGCTGCAAGCTCGAACTTGCCGAGCTGCTGTCGCATGGCGCCCGTGAAGGCGCCCCGCTCGTGGCCGAACAGGGTGCTTTCGACCAGATCTCTGGGCACGGCCGCCAGGTTGACGGCAATGAACGGCGCGTCACCGCGGCCCGACTCCCGGTGGAGGAGGCGGGCCAAGAGCTCCTTGCCGGTGCCGCTCTCCCCCTGAATCAATACAGTGGCGGGCAGACGGGCCACTTTCTGCGCCAGATCGACGATCTCGCGCATCGCCCGGCTCGGTCCGAGCACGAACTCCCGGTCCTCCTGCTCGGCGACCTGGGCGTTCAGCGTGATGAGCTGTCGGCTCAGGTCCTGGCGTTCGAGGGCATTCCGTACGAGCGATCGCAGGCCGTCGTAGTCGAACTCTTTGGTGATGTAGTGGTAGGCGCCCTGCTTCATCGCGGTCACCGCCACCTCCACCTCGCTCAGCGCCGACACCATGATCACCTCGACCAGGTTGTAATTCTCCCGGACGATGCGCAGTAGCTCCAGACCGTTCATGCCGGGCAACCGGACGTCGAGGAGCATCAGGTCGATCTCCTCCCGCTTGAGGACGGCGAGCCCCTCCTCACCGGTGGCCGCCGTCAGGACGAGGTAGTCTCGCTTCAGGATTGCCGTCAGCGTGTCTCTCATCCCTTCGTCGTCATCGACGATGAGAACCGTTTTGGGCTGTGAGCTCATAGATTTGCGAGCGATCTCGCATTGTAGGTTGGGGTCTGGGCGAAAGCAAGGCGGGTCGACAGGAACCATCCCAGCTGCCTTCTCATGAACGTCAGGGAAGCCATAACTCCTTTTATTGTATTATCTTAGAAGACGAGTGCGGCGTCGCGTCTCTATTTCTTCCGTCTTGACACTCCAGGGACCGTCCGCTTAAGGTAGCGCCCCATGCCAACCGACGTGCTGATGCCCCAGATGGGCGAGTCCATCGCCGAAGGCACAATCGTGCGCTGGATCAAGAAGGTCGGTGAGACGGTTGACCGTGATGAGCCGCTCTTCGAAATCTCGACCGACAAGGTTGATGCCGAGATTCCATCGCCGATAGCCGGGGTGCTGACCCAGATTCGTGCCGACGTGGGGGAGACGGTGCCTGTCAGCTCGGTTGTGGCGGTGATCGGCGGTGAGGATGAGACAGTGGAGTCGGACTCTGGGTCGGTTGGGGCCGCTCGGCTCGAATCCGACGGCACTCCCGAGGGTATTCCACGCGGTCGGGATCGCGAGGTGGCGTCGGGCCCGACCACGCCACGCAAACTGTCGCCCGTAGTGCGGAGGCTCGCGGCCGAGCATGGCGTCGACCTGACCGCGATCGTGGGGACCGGCGACGGCGGTCGTGTCACGAAAGCCGATGTGTTGGCTCATGTCGAAGACCGCGGCGAATCGAGCATCGCCTCGTCGGTGCTGCCGCAGCCAGCGGTGACCGCCGGTCCCGTCGGGCGGGTCGAGCCGATGAGTGTGATGCGGCGACGTATCGCCGAGAACATGCTGCTGAGCCGGCGGACGTCGGCGCACGTCCACACGGTGTTCGAGGTCGACTTCTCAGGGGTCGCCGAGCTCAGAGCGGCACGGACGCCGCCGCAGCAGGTCCCCGGGTATCTGTCCTACATCACCAAGGCTGTAGCCGACGCACTGGTCGAAATGCCTGTCATCAACGCCTCGGTCGACGGCGACGAGATCGTTCACCACGAGCAGGTCAACGTCGGCATCGCCGTGGCGTTGGACTGGGGCCTCATCGTGCCGGTCGTCAAGCAGGCCGACCGCCTGAGCGTCGACGACATCGACATGGCCATTAACGACCTCGCGACACGGGCCAGGTCCAAGAAGCTGACTCCCGAGGAGGTTGACGGCGGCACCTTCACCATCACGAATCCCGGTGGCCATGGCTCGGTCTTCGGGATGCCGATCATCAACCAACCTCAGTCGGCCATCCTGTGTGTCGGCGCGATCGAAAAGCGGCCCGTGGTCGTGGACGATGCCGTTGTCGCGCGTCTTGGGGCCTTCTTGACCCTTGGATTCGATCACAGACTGATCGACGGAGCCATCGCCGATCTGTTCCTGGCTCGGGTCAAGGACACGCTGGAACATTTCTCCCAGGAGACAGGAAACAGGAGACAGGAGGCAGGAGGAGCTTGAGAGCTTCGCCGTCTTCATCTTGCCAGCAGGCCGAGCACGTGAAGGCAGACGACGGGCACGGCGCCATTGCTCAGGTCTGGCCGGACCTGCCGCTGCTGGAGGTGCGTTCGCTCGGGGTGGTGCCGTACGGGACCTCGCTCGAGACGCAGAGCGAGCTGGTAGCGGCCCGGCAGTGGGGAAATATCAGCGATCAGCTCCTGCTGCTCGAGCATCCCCCGGTCATCACGGTCGGGGTGAGCGGTCGTAGTCGTCGAGACCATGTGCTGGCGTCGCCAGCCGAGCTGCGGGACCGCGGTGTCGAGGTCGTCAACGTGCCCCGAGGGGGTGATGTCACCTATCACGGTCCGGGCCAGCTCGTGGGTTATCCGATTATCGGCTTGAAGCCGGACCGGTGTGATGTGCACCGCTATGTCCGGGATCTCGAGGAGGTCGTCATCCGGACGGTGGCAGCGTTTGGCGTCGCGGCCGGACGGGTTGCCGGTCTCACGGGTGTGTGGGTCGGCGACGACAAGCTTGCTGCGATCGGCGTGCGTCTCTCACGTTGGGTCACCAGTCACGGGTTCGCCCTCAACGTTGCGTCAGATCTGGACCAATTTCGCCTGATCGTGCCGTGTGGGTTGGTTGGGCGGGGCGTCACCTCGCTCGAGCGCCTTACCGGAACGGCTCCACCCAGGGCAGAGGTCGAGGAGGTGGCGGCCGACGTGTTCGCCCGGATCTTCGGCCGACGGATCCGGCGTCCGCCCACTGAAGAGACCCGGTAGCGGGCGGCTGGGTCAGCCGGACGGTTCATTCGCCTTCACGATCAGATCGCACACTTCTCGCACGGCACCGCGACCACCTGGCCGCTCGGTCGTGTAGCGGGCCGTCGCAAGGACCTCCGGGTAGGCATCGGCGACGCAGATCGGCACCCCTACGTTTCGCAGACAGTCCAGATCGTTGATGTCATTGCCGACATAGGCAACCGTAGCCGGGTCGAGTCTCCGCTCGCCCAGTATCCCGTTGAGGGCCTCCCACTTCGTGTCGCCAAGGCCCTGCACACACTCGAGCCGCAGCTTGGCGGCCCGCGCCGATACCACCGGGTTGGTCTCGGTGGAAAGGACCAGACACCCGATACCAACACGTGGTAGCTGCTCCAACCCCAGCCCGTCGGCCCGGGAGCAGAAGACCGACTCCCGTCCGTCTTCGCCAACGAGCACGCGATTGTCGGTGAACACCCCATCGAAATCGAACACCACGAAGGCAACCGATATCAGGTGCTCGGCGCTCAGCTGCTTGGCCACGATGTCTGTCCGGTTCTTGGTAAGCCCGCGCTTTCGGTCACGATGCCATATGGGGGGTGAATTTACCGGATCGTCACAGGCGCGTCCAGTAGGGTTTCAGGCGCTCCATACGTCCCTCGCCCGTTCGCCCCGGGAATAAGACCGGTCTCGGTAGTGTTCTGATGAGTAGGAAACGGAGGACACACGATGCGGGACAACACGAGCGACCGGCAGCTGGTAGAGCGGCTCAGAAAGGGCGACGACACGGCCATGCCCGATCTGCAGGACCTGTATGGGTCGAGGATCTACCAGCTGGCGTTTCGGTACATGAAGAATCGTGAAGACGCTGAGGAGATTGCGCAGGACGTGCTGATGCGTGTGTTCCGCAAGATCGATGCTTTTCGCGGAGACGCGGCCCTGTCGTCCTGGATCTACCGGATTACCTTCAACACAGCGATGTCACGTCTACGCAGTCTCAAGCACCGCAGGCCGGCCGAAGTGCCCCAGGAGACGGTGTCCCGGGCCGACACGACGGAGAAGACTGTGCCACGTGAGGTGGCCGACTGGTCCGACCTGGCCGACGACCAATTGCTTCGAAGCGAGATGCGGGCGCGTCTGGTATCGGCGCTCTCCGGGTTGCCGGACATCTATCGGGCCGCCGTGCTGTTGCGGGATGTTCAGGGGCTTTCGACCGAGGAGGCCAGCGCGGTGCTGGGAGTCAAGACGCAGACGTTGAAGTCTCGCTTGCATCGCGGTCGGTTGATTCTTCGTGGGCGGCTCGCCGACTTCGCCGACGGGCTGGCGATGCGCTCAGTCGCTTAACGCCAAACGCGAGCGCGGTTTAGACATCCGTGAGGCAAGGTTTCAGCCTTGCCTTGCAGATGAGATGAGAGGGCCAGCCTCCAAACGGGGTATCTTGCGGTCCCCAAATCAACCACGGGCTCAAGGCCCAAAGGAGGCTGGCATGGCGAACGGTATCACGAGCGAAACCGCAGTGACGATCGGT
>MPLZ02005695.1_pt1 | contig 26678 bp, 8 predicted proteins | sample 1617311 | NCBI WGS metagenome assembly MPLZ02 (sample SAMN05944806, study PRJNA350692) | marine metagenome | biome: marine; feature: ODZ; material: water; isolation source: 160 m water sample filtered on 0.2 um supor filter | place: Pacific Ocean | collected 2012-04-08 | depth 160m m | reverse complement strand
TCGGATGATTCCTGAACGATGACTTCGTGATTGAGCGGGCCGACCACCTCAAGTCTCAAGTAACCGTCCTCCTCCAGGTGACTACCGGAGAGTTTGAACAGGGGCGACGGGCCGACGGTGAGTTTGGCTGAACTGCTCTCCATCTGGCCGAATGCGTTTGAGGCAACCACGCTGTACAGCCCTTCGTCAGAGGTCAAAAGGGACTTGAGTGTCAAAATGGAACAAAAGCCTTCCAGTGGTGAGTATTTGTTCAGAATCTCAACCTTGTCTGCGGCGGAATCCAGCGCTTGGCCGTCCTTGAACCAAGCGAACGTAACTGTGCCCGACCCCCTCGCGGTGGACTTAAACTGGATGGTCTGGCCGTACTCGGCCTTGAGCGGCTTGGGGTGCAACACAATCTGGGCAGGCTGTGGCTTGGTAATCGTGAGCGTCGCGGGAAAACTGCGCGTGACACCGTACGGGTTGATGATGTTGACGAAGTAATCGCCGGAATCATTATCGGACGCTTCCGCGATGAACAACACGGGCTGGGTCTGGCCAACGACTGGCTCGCCGTCCTTGTGCCATTGGTAATCGAAGGGCCCCTGCCCATGGACTTCCGCCAGAAGGGCCACCCGTTGGCCAAGCGGCCTGATCTGCGACTGGGGCTGGAAGACGATGTAGGGCGCGGTCTGGTTGTCTTCCTCAATCAACCCGGGCAGACGACGACTGTTTTTCCCAAACATGGGCCAGGAGGAAATCGCTGGGCCAAGCCTGACTTCAGCGGCGTTGCCACTGAATGCATACAGTTTGTGATCCTCGGATCCAACGTACACCGAGCCGTCGGACCCGATGGCGGGCGATGACACCACCCTGCCGTTTGTCTGGTGGGACCAGACCTTGTCACCGTTGAGTTCCACGGCATAAATCCTCCTGTCATTGGAGCCAAAATAAATGATGCCGTCATTGCCAACCGCAGGAGATGAAACGATGGCACCGCGAGCCTTGTACTGCCGAACAATACCCCCATCAACAGGATTCAACTGGTAAAGTTTGTCATCCCCGCCACCGACGATGATTCTCCCGGATGGGCCTATTGCAGCAGATGACAGGATGGGACCATTCAAGAAAGTTCGCCATTTCAGTTTGCCGGTTCTGCCGTTCAGGCAATACAAATGATTGTCTTCAGAACCAACGATGATCGAGTTGTTGTGACCCACGACGGGCGAAGCGGAGATCTTGCCGGATGTTTTGTATGCCCAGATTTTTTCCCCGGTGTCAGCATCGAGCGAATAAATGTACCCGTCCTCCGAGCAAAAATAGATGGCCAAGCCCTCGGCGAGCGCCACGGAAGAAGACACCTTGCCGCCGGTGGTGAATTTCCAGAGCTTGGCACCTGTGGCAGTGTCCAATGCGTAAACGTTCTTGTCATCTGATCCCACATACAGGATGCCCAGGTTGCTCAACGCGGGGGAGGAGCGGATCTTGCCGCCGGTCTCAAATTTCCATTGGAGCCCTCCCTGGGCTCCATCGAGTGCATAGACAAAACTGTCCTCCGAGCCAAAATAAACGACTGCATTGTTATCAACGGCGGCGGAGGCGGAGATGGCGCCGTGCGTCCGGTATTTCCAAGTCAGCTTGCCCTTGCCGGAATCGACGGCATAGAAAGTGTGATCCTTTGCCCCGAAATAAACCAGGCCATTGCGCCCCACGGAAGGGGAAGCCACAACCTCTCCCTTGCTCCAGACCGTGCGTGAAACGGTGGTGAACGTCCACTCGAGGGGGGCGCTGCAATAAACCGGCAGCTGGAGCAGCAGCCAGAAAGTCAGCAGGTGCGTCAAATACGCCTTTGTCCGATGTTTCGTCATGCTTTCGTCATGCCTCAAGATAAACCGCCACAGCAATTGCAAATCGTCGCAGTTGCCATATCGACAGAATGAACGGATTCTTTAACATATAACGAGTTCTTTTAGCATATTTCGCGCCACAATACCGCTTGTAAGGCCAGATAGTGGATTGATTTCGTGCATTGATTTCGAATAATTGTTAAAGTTTATTGAGTTTCTGACGAAATTCAGGACGTTGGAGTCTATATTCGCACAAAAGCTGCTTAGACGCTGAAAACGGGCAATAGTGTTCGCGAAACGTATAAAAATGAAATAATGATGAAGGATTCAGCCAAAATAATTGGCCTTTTGTTGTTATTGCCCTGCGCACTCTCATCCACCGGCAACGCTCAAGCACCCGCCGACATTGACCTGAACCAGGGACTGATCGGGTACTACCCATTGAACGGAACCACTCTCGACAAAAGTGGAAATGGGAATCATCTGACGTCCACAAGGACAGAAGACGTCTTTGGCTTCGACCGCAATGTTCACCCGAACAAGTCCGCCCTGCTCGAGGACGACAATTTGTCGTTGAATAACACCGACAATTTCCTGACGGGCAATTCAGACTTCACCATCTCGATCTGGGCCAGGTTGAGTGACTCAAACAGAAATGACCCACGCAAGATTCTCTTTGCAAGCGGTACAATCAACGGATTCGAGTTGTCCCTGGGCAAGTGGACCAAGGGCAAGCCGGTTCCCGAGTTTTACATCGGGGGAAGGCTCGTTTTTGGGGATGCCCTTGGAAGCGACGAGTTGGCCATGGCCCTGGACTACTGGCATCACTTTGTCCTGACCCGGGAGGATGGAACGTTTTCATTGTTGCTCAATAACAAACCAACTGCTGAAGGGAAAACAAACTTGCCCATCAACGGAAAGGGATTCTTTCTTGGTGGAAGAGAGCGAAAACGGGAGGGTGAAATAAACCCCCACTCATGGACGGGCGGACTGGATGATATACGCATCTACCGCCGCGCTTTAAACAGCGCTGAACTGTCCGCCCTGCACGAACTGGAAAAGCCGCTGGACGCGGATGGCGATGCCCTGACCAACTGGGATGAGATTCACATCCACAAGACCGATCCTGAACGGGTTGACACGGATGAGGACTGGCTCAGTGACGGCATGGAGTTGAATGTCCTGAACACTGATCCGCTGAAAATTGACACCGACGGCGATAAGGTCGATGACGGCGACGAGGACGCAGACTCCGATGGGTTGTCGAATGCGATTGAACTGAATCGTTTCGGCACCAGCCCAATAAACGATGACACGGATGGGGACGGCTTGAGTGACGGCGAGGAGATCAACACTCATAAAACCGATCCTCTCCTATCGGATACGGATGGGGATGGACTAACTGACACCGATGAACTCAATCTCCATAAAACTGATCCAAATTTGGCCGATACAGATGAAGACAACCTTAATGACGGCGAGGAAACAAACATTCACCACACCGATCCCATGGTGGCAGATACGGATCAAGACGGATTGAATGACAATGATGAGGTGGATCTCAAAACCAACCCCACCGAACCCGACACCGATAATGACGGTTTGAAGGATGGCGATGAGGTGTTCATCCTTAACATAAACCCCTTGACGGATGATTCGAACCTGGACGGTACACTTGACGGGAACGAAGACCCCGACGGGGATGGCTTGAGTAACGCGGACGAACTCAACACTCACAAGACCGATCCCAAGGTGCCGGACACCGACCTGGATGAATTGAGCGATGGGGCGGAGGTTAACGTGGTGGGAACCGACCCACTGGATGAAGATACCGACGGTGACGGAACCCTTGACGGCGATGAGGACTCCGATGGCGACAACCTGGCCAATGGTGAGGAATTGAATGTTCGGAACACCAATCCAATGAACTCTGACTCCGACGAGGACGGATTATCCGATGGGGAGGAAGTTAACATACATGGCACCAATCCCCTCGCAGCCGATACTGACAAGGACGGACTCAATGACTCCGACGAGTTGACGATTACAGACACCAACCCGGTCGTGCAGGATTCGGATGGAAATGGAACGATTGATGGTGACGAGGATTCTGACTCCGATGGGTTGCCTGACGCGAGTGAGATCAACATCCACCTCACCCATCCCCGGATGGCGGATACTGACGAAGACGGTTTTAACGATGGCGAGGAGGTCAACATCCACCACACCAATCCATCCGAGACCGACACCGACAAGGACGGACTTAGTGACCCCGATGAAGTGCTAGTTATCGGCACGAACCCGTCCGCCCAGGACTCGGATGGGGATGGAACCAATGACGGGGACGAGGATTCCGACTCCGACGGCCTGTCGAATGCGGATGAATTGAATGTGCATAACACCAATCCCAAGGTGGCGGATATCGATCAGGACGGCCTGGGTGACGGGGATGAAATCAATCTCCACAAAACGGATCCCGCAAAAAGTGACACCGATCAGGATGGGCTGCTCGACGGGGATGAGGTGACCCTGCTGGATACGAATCCGGTTGTTATGGACTCGGATGGGGATGGAACCATAGACGGGGACGAAGACACCGACTCCGACGGCTTGAGCGATGCAGATGAACTTTACGTCCATCATACCAATGCCATTTTGGCCGACAGTGATTTGGACAACCTGAACGACGGTGAAGAACTAAACACCCACGGTACTGATCCTAATAGATCCGACTCTGACGGGGATCGTTTGCGTGATGGGTTTGAAGTGAATATCCTCGGCACCAACCCACTAAGTGATGATACCGATGGAGATGGCATAAGTGACTATGACGAGGTATGGGTTCATAACACCAACCCAACTGCAGTGGACACGGATCAGGACGGCCTAGGCGACAGTGAGGAAATAGCTCTCAACACAAATCCCTCCCAGAAAGACACCGACAAGGACGGATTAAGTGATCCTGATGAAATAAATATTTTCAACACTGATCCATTGGCTAGTGACTCAGATGGAGATGGAGTCGATGACGGGGATGAAGACTCCGACTCCGACGGCTTGAGTGACGTTGAGGAAATCGACATCTTTAACACGAATCCGAATGCGGCCGACACCGACGGGGATGGATTGAGTGATTCGGATGAGTTGAATGTGATTGGCACACGGGCGCTGTTTCAAGACTCCGACGGGAATGGAATTATAGACGGCGACGAAGATACAGACTCCGACGGTCTTACCGATGCTGATGAACTCTATATCCATCTCACCAAATTTAATGTAGCAGATACCGATCAGGACGGCCTGAGCGATGGCGAGGAAACCAACATCCATAACACCAACCCACTGGTAGCGGATGTTGATGAGGATGGTCTAAATGACGGGGATGAAGTAGCGCTCAAAACCAATCCCCTGGTGGCTGACACCGATGGGGATGGCCTGGATGACCGGATCGAACTGACTGTTTTAAACACTGATCCCCTTAAAACCGACTCGGATGGAGATAACATCAACGATAATAAGGAAGATTTCGACTTTGACGGCCTATCCAACGCAGATGAAATCCTCATCCATAAGACCGACCCCAACCTGGCGGACACAGATCAGGACTGGCTCAGTGATGGGACGGAGGTGAATATCCTGAACACCAATCCGCTGCAAGAAGACTCCGATGGAGATGGCATTATTGACGGAGATGAAGACACCGACATAGACGGGCTAACTGACGCAGACGAACTCAATCGTTACGGAACCAGTGCGATTAGCGATGACACGGATGGGGACGAATTAAGTGACGGGGAAGAAATAAATACTTACAAAACCAACCCTCTGCTATCAGATACCGATGGCGACGGACTATCAGACAGAGATGAACTAAACACCCACAAGACTGATCCAATTTTGGCCGATGAAGATGAAGACGACCTTAATGACGGCGAGGAGATAAACATTCACGATACTGATCCCAAGATGGCCGATAGCGATCAGGACGACCTAAATGACGGCGACGAGGTGAAGAAACTAGGAACTAACCCCTTGTCCCAAGATACTGATAACGATGGAATAAATGATGGCAACGAAGATCCCGACGGGGATGGATTGAGTAACGCGGACGAACTCAACACTCACAAGACCGATCCCAAGGAAGCGGATTCCGATCAGGATGGCCTGAAGGACAATGATGAGGTGGAATATGGAACTGATCCTTTGAAAGGTGATTCTGATGAAAATGGCATCTCTGATGGCGAAGAGGACTCCGACTCAGACGGTCTTACTGATGCCAATGAAGTCAACAACCACGGCACTAATCCTCGATTGGAAGACTCTGATGGGGATGGGTTGCGTGATGGGTTTGAGGTGAATAATAGCAATACCAACCCGCTAAGTGATGATTCTGATGGCGATGGATTAAATGATGGGTTTGAGGTGAATGACCTGGGAACAGATCCCTTAAAAGCCGATCCCAAGGAAGCGGATTCCGACTCCGACGGCCTTACCGATGCGGATGAAATCAACAAACACAAAACCAATCCTATTGATTCTGATAGCGATAACGATCGACTTCTTGACGGCGACGAGGTGAAGCATGGAACTGACCCCTTGTCCCCAGATACTGATAACGATGGGATAAATGATGGCAACGAAGACCCAGACGGGGATGGCTTGAGTAACGCGGACGAACTCAACACTCACAAGACCGATCCCAAGGAGGCAGATACGGATAAGGATGGGCTAAATGATGATATTGAGATAGCGCTCGGAACCTCTCCAAAAAAGACCGACTCAGATGAGGACGGGCTAAATGACTGGATTGAACTGACTGTATTAAACACTAATCCGCTTAATATAGACTCCGACTCGGATGGACTAAGCGATGCGGATGAAGACTCCGATTCCGACAGCCTGAACAACCTAGATGAAATCAACATCCATGAAACCGATCCAAATTTGCCTGATACGGACGGCGATGGGCTTCGTGACGCAATTGAGCTAAATCTCCTAAACACCGATCCTCTTATCCTGGATTCAAACAACAACGGCATCAAAGACGGGGATGAAGACTCTGACTCCGACGGGCTCACCAATGCCGACGAGCTGAACCTATATGGCACAAGTCCGGTAATGAAAGACACGGACAATGACGGTTCCAGCGACGGCGATGAGATAAACATACATAAAACCAACCCTTCAAAGAGTGACAGTGACCTTGACGGACTAAGCGATGGCGATGAGATAAACATCCATAAAACCGATCCTTTGGTGATAGATACTGACAAGGACGGGTTAAGTGATGAAATGGAAATTCGCATACTGGGAACTAATGCTTTGAAAGATGATACGGATGAAGATGGCATTATTGATGGTGAGGAGGACTTCGACTCAGATGGGTTAAGCGATGCCGATGAGTTAAACATCCACAAAACAAGACCCAAGGTGGCTGACACCGACAACGATGGGTTGCTTGACGGCGATGAGATTCATGTCTTGAAGACAAATCCGCTGCAAGAAGACTCGGATGGCGATGGTATTATTGACGGGAATGAGGACTCCGACGAGGACGGCCTTACCGACGCCGATGAAGTCAACAGGCACAAAACTAAACCCGATGTTTCCGACACGGACAATGATGGTTTAAGTGACAGCGATGAATTTGATGTCTTGGGGACAAATCCGCTGCAAGAAGACTCGGATGGGGATGGCATTATTGATGGGGATGAGGACTCTGACAAAGACGGCCTTACCGATGCCGATGAACTAAACAACTATTTGACTGATTATAAGGTACGGGACAGCGATAGAGACGGTCTTTTGGATGGCGATGAGATAAACATCCATAAAACCGACCCTACCAAAGCTGACAGCGACAAGGATGGATTGAGTGATGGTGTAGAATATAACATCTTGCAGACTGATCCTCTGAAAAACGACTCCGATGGGGATGGAATAATTGACGGGAATGAGGACTCCGACTCCGATGGCCTTAGTGACGCTGATGAACTCAATAAAACCGGAACAGCCACAAAAGTATCTGACACGGATCAGGATGGCCTAAGCGACGGCGAGGAGGTCAACACCCACAAAACTAATCCTTCAATCAGCGATACCGACAACGACGGGCTCAGTGATGGGATCGAGGTGAACGTCCTTGGGACCAATCCGTTGGCTCAAGATTCCGATGGTGACGGAATAAGCGATGGCGATGAAGACTCCGATTCAGACGGTTTATCAGACAAAGCTGAAATCAACACCTACCATACCAATCCCAAGGAGGTGGACTCTGATCAAGATGGCTTGCATGACGGTGAAGAAGTCAACAGTCACAAAACTAATCCACTAGAAACCGATACTGACAAGGATGGGCTGAGTGACGAGATTGAACTAAACGTGCTGAATTCGGATCCCTTGGTTCAAGACACCGATAAGAACGGCAAGCATGACGGCGACGAGGACTCCGACTCCGATGGACTGAGCAATTCAGACGAACTCAACAAACACAATACCAAACCCAATGTGCCAGATAGTGATCGGGACGGACTCAGCGACGGCGAGGAGGTCAATACCCACAAAACCAATCCACTAGAAGCCGATACCGACAAGGATAAACTCCGGGATGGAATTGAAGCCACAGCTCTGGACTCGAATCCATTGGTTCAAGACACTGATGGGGACGGAACCATTGACGGCGATGAGGACTCCGACTCCGATGGACTAAGCGATGCGGAAGAAATCAACATTCATAAAACAAATCCAAAGGTTAAGGATACAGACGGGGATGGGCTAAGCGACGGTGAGGAGGTGTCCTTAACAACCAATCCGTCAGTTGCTGATACAGATAACGATCTGATTAGTGATGGAATTGAGGTAAAGATACTTAACAGTAATCCTTTGAAAATCGACTCCGATGGGGATGGAACAAATGACGGCGACGAGGACTCCGACTCCGATGGACTAAGCGATATAACAGAGCTCAACTCAACCCACTCAGATCCCAAGTTGGCTGACACCGATCAGGATGGCCTGAATGACAATGATGAGGTGGAATATGGAACTGATCCTTTAGAACGTGATTCCAACGGGAATGGAATAATTGACGGGGACGAGGACTCCGACTCCGATGGACTAAGCGATGCGGACGAATTCAACAAACACAATACTAATCCCAATCTACCAGATAGCGATCGAGACGGACTCAGCGACGGCGAGGAGGTCAATAATTACAAAACAGACCCCTCTTTGCGCGATACAGATAAGGATAGACTCGGTGATGGGTTTGAGGTGAATGACCTGGGAACAGATCCCTTAAAAGCCGACACCGACGGGGATGGCAGTAATGACAGTGACGAGAAAAGAAAGTACAAAACTGATCCGATAGTGGCTGACACGGATCGGGACGGCTTAAGTGATGGGGTTGAAATCAACACTTACTTCACTGATCCCAATGTGCCAGATAGTGATCGGGACGGACTCAGCGACGGCGAGGAGGTCAATACCCACAAAACCAATCCACTAGAAGCAGATACCGACAAGGATAAACTCCAGGATGGAATTGAAGTCACAGATCTGGACACAAACCCATTGATTCAAGACACTGATGGGGACGGAACCATTGACGGCGATGAGGACTCCGACTCGGATGGACTAAGCGATGCGGATGAAATCAACATCCACAAAACCAACCTTAAGTTGGCGGATACCGACGAAGACGGACTCAGTGACAGTGTCGAAGTCAACATACACAAGACAAGCCCAGTAATAGCAGATATTGACGGAGACGGATTGAGCGACGGCGAGGAGATTGTCATCCATAAAACTAATCCAAAACTATCAGACACGGACGAGGACGGATTGAATGACGGGATTGAAGTCAACATCTTAAAGACCAATCCCTCCATTGCCGACTCCGACAACGATGGACTCAGAGACGGCATCGAAGTGAACGTTATTGGCACCGACCCGTCCGTTAGGGACTCTGATGGGGACGGGACAATTGACGGCGAAGAGGACTCTGATGGGGACGGTCTTTCGGATGCAGAAGAACTTAACAAATACGGTACAGCCCCCAAGGTGGCTGACACAGATCAGGACGGATTGAACGATGGCGAGGAAATAAGACTTCAAACCCACCCCTCTTTCAACGACACCGATGATGATGGACTTGATGATGGTGTCGAGGTGAACGTTTTGGGCACGAATCCATTGGCTCAAGACTCCGATGGGGATGGTATCGAGGATGCTGACGAGGACACCGACTCGGATGGACTCAGCGATGCAGAAGAAATCAACATCCATAAAACCAATCCAATGAGCGAGGACACCGACGGGGACTGGCTTAGCGATCTAATCGAGTTGACCATCCTCGAGACCAATCCATTAGAGATTGACTCTGATGGTGACGGTACCGTTGACCCCCGTGAGGACTCCGATTCAGACGGAATACAGGACCTTGAAGAAATCAAATTTGTCCGGGATCGGACAGGGCCAGTCCAAAAAACCGATCCCACGGTGGCGGATACCGACAACGACGGGCTCAGCGATGGGATCGAGGTGAACGTCCTTGGGACCAATCCGTTGGCTCAAGATTCCGATGGCGACGGAATAAGCGATGGGGATGAGGACTCCGACTCTGACGGCCTCTCAAACCAGGACGAAATCAGTGTCCACAAAACCGATCCCAAAGCGGCAGACACGGACCAGGACGACTTGATCGACAGCGATGAGTTGAATGTTCTGAACACCAATCCCCTGGCCCAGGATTCAGATGGCGATGGGACGAGTGACGGCGAAGAGGATCCCGACTCCGATGGCCTGTCAAACGCGGATGAACTCAACATGCATCACACCGATCCTTTCGAGGCGGATATTGACGGCGACGGGTTGAACGATCAACAGGAGGTGGCCCTGAAGACCAACCCGTTCTCAGCCGACACGGATGAAGATCGCCTGAGCGACTGGACGGAAGTGAATCTCCTTAATACCAATCCCCTTCTTGCCGATACAGACGGAGATGGCACAATCGATGGAAACGAGGACACCGATGCCGACGATCTTGCGGACGCCGATGAACTGGATCTATTCGGCACATTGCCCAAGGTTGCGGATATTGACCAGGATGGCCTCAATGACGGGGAGGAAGTGAGTCTAAACACGGATCCCGCCTTGGTTGACACCGACGGTGATGGCATCAGTGATGGCATCGAGGTGAACGTCCTGCACACCAATCCGCTGGCCCAGGACTCCGACGGCGATGGCATCAGTGACGGAGCCGAGGACTCCGACTCTGACGGCCTGCGAAACTTAGATGAACTCAACAAGTACGGCACGGCCCCGATCGTGGCTGACACCGACCAGGACGGTCTCAGTGACGGAGCCGAGGTAAACGTCCTTGGCACCGATCCATCAACTGCCGATACCGATGAGGACGGTGTGCTTGATGGAAACGAAGACATCGACAAGGACGGGCTCACCAATTTCGATGAAATCTACATCCACAAGACCGATCCCCTGGATGCGGACACGGACAACGACTCGCTGCTTGACGGCAGTGAGATTCAGTTGAAAACCGACCCGATAACAGCCGATACGGATAAGGATGGACTGCCTGACGGCGGCGAAGATACCGACTCAGACGGATTGACCGACGCCGATGAGTTGAAAAAATATAATACTAACCCATTGATGGCCGATACTGATGGAGACCACTTAAGCGATGGAATTGAATTGCTCACCCTCTCCACTGATCCGCTGAAAAAAGACAGCAACGGAAACGGGTTTCTGGACGGCGACGAGGATGCCGACTCTGACGGACTGGCCAACCTCGTTGAGTTGAACACTTACAAAACCGATCCAGCAAAAGCAGATACGGACGGAGACGGCTTGGACGATTCTGATGAGGTCCATTTAAAGACCGATCCGTTGTTGGCCGATACTGATGGAGACAAGCTGATAGACGGCGATGAAATCGACATCTACAAAACTGACCCCAATTCGGCAGATACCGACCAGGACGGCCTAATTGACAGCGATGAACTCAATATCTACAAAACTGACCCCAATTCGGCAGATACCGACCAGGATAGCCTCGATGATGGTTCCGAGGTGAACATCCTGGGCACTGATCCGTTGAACATCGATTCTGACGGCGATGGAATCGTTGATACCCTTGAAGACTCCGACTCAGACGGAATATCGGACGTGGAGGAACTCAAGTACATACGGGATCGCACGGGGCCAATCCAGAGAACCGATCCCATGGTCGCAGATACCGACAACGATGGACTCAATGACGGTGTCGAAATCAATGTCCTGGGCACTAAACCGCTGACCCGAGACTCCGATGGCGATGGAATCATTGACGGACAGGAGGACTCCGACTCCGACGGCCTCTCAGACGCGGACGAGTTTAATGTCCATAAAACCAACCCGGTTATCAATGACACAGACGGGGACGGCTCAAGTGACGGCGACGAAATCAATATTTATAAAACCAACCCCCACCTGACTGACACCGACGGAGATGGCCTCGTTGATACCGACGAAATCAAGCTCCACAAAACCGATCCCACCCTGGTCGATACGGACGGGGACAGGTTGACCGATCTCGATGAGATCAATCTCGGCACCAACCCAACAAACGCCGACCCCGATCAGGACGGAGTCCTCGATGGAAACGAGGACCACGATCAGGACGCACTCACCAACTTCGACGAACTGTACATCCGCAAGACCGACCCCAATTCGGCAGACACCGATCGGGATAGTCTCAATGACGGTTTCGAGGTGAACATCCTGGGCACCGATCCGTTGGTGGCCGATACCGACGGGGATGGCATACTCGACGGCGACGAGGATCCTGACTCTGATGGCCTGACAAACGCCACCGAACTAAACACATACCATACCAACGCGCAGATCGCGGACACCGACCGGGACGGCCTCAGTGACAGCGATGAAATCAACAAACACAAAACCAATCCATCCATCGCGGACACCGACAAGGATGGACTCGGCGACGGCGACGAGATCAGGCAGCACATGACAAACCCGCTTCGCCGGGACACGGACAACGATGGCCTGAACGATTGGGACGAGATTTACAGCCACAAGACCGATCCCCTGTCCTCGATGCAGCCCGGGCAGAAGCTGGCCGAATTCAACGTGGGCACCCGCATCAAGACGTCCCCGGCAATCGGGGCGGACGGCACGCTTTACGAAGCGGACCAAAGCGGCGTTGTCCGGGCCATCGATAGCAAAAACCAAGTCGTCAAATGGGGATTTAGCGCCAAGGACAGCATCGAATCCACCCCATCCATCGGCCCGGACGGCACGGTTTACTTTGGTTCGATGGACAAAAGGATTTACGCCCTGGACGGGAAACTCGGATCCAAGAAATGGGAGTTTACGACCGGTGACTGCGTGAAATCCTCCCCGGCAATCGGGACGGACGAAACGGTTTACGCCGGTTCCTGGGATGGCCACCTGTACGCCTTGGACGGTAAAACCGGCGAGAAAAAATGGGCGTTCAACACCGACGGCAAGGTCAACTCCTCCCCCGCCATCAGCGGCGATGGCATCGTTTACTTCGGTTCCAGCGACAGGAAAGTCTACGCGCTGGATGCCCGCACCGGCACCAAGTTGTGGGAGTACGAAACCGGGGGCGACGTCGATTCATCACCCGCCATCGGAAGCGACGGAACCGTGTACGTCGGCTCGTGGGACGACCATCTTTACGCCCTCGACGGAAAAACCGGTGCCAAAAAATGGGCTTTTGAAACCGGCGGAGATGTCGACTCCTCACCCGCAATCGGACCGGACGGAACCGTTTACTTCGGTTCGTGGGATCACACGGTCTACGCTCTCAAGGGGAAAAATGGAGCGCTCGTTTGGAAATTCAAAACCGGGAACCCCGTCTTTTCCTCCCCCGCAGTCGGGCGTGACGGCACCGTTTACATCGGATCGTGGGACAAAACCTTCTACGCGTTGAACGGCCGGAACGGCGATGTCCGCTGGACGTTCAAATCCGGGGCGTCGATCGAATCCTCCCCGGTGATCGGGAGCAACGGGTTTGTCCATTTCGGCTCCAATGACGGCAAGCTGTACACGCTCAAAAGCTCCAGCTCCGGTCCGGCGGACTCCGCTTGGCCCATGTTCGGCCAAAACGCCCGGCACACCAACCGGGCCCAAGCGGCGGAGGCGGATTCCCAAATGGCGATCCAACGCAATTCAACCGGGGACATCGTCCTGCATTACACCCTCCCCGGCACGAGCCAATGGATGATCCAGTCGTCTCCCAACCTCTCGAACTGGCAACTGTACAAGGCGGTCACTGGCTCGGGATCCACGACGATTCCGGTCAACACAACCGCCAAGCCGGGCTTCTTTCGGCTGATCTCCGTCGATTAAAAGAACTTGGCCAAGCGGTCGCGCCGCTTGGCCAAGCCGATGAAAACATTGCCGCGAGGTCAGACCTTGCTGACGCGTGGCACCCTGAATCCGGGCCGGTTGTAATCCTTCAACAACGCGTTGGCCTCGGCGGCATGGGCGCCAGTGTGGATTTCCTCGTCCGCATCGAACGTCAGCCAGGGGCCAACCACATAGTTGGCACCATCCTCCGGCACTTTCACGCCGTCGCTCATGACGCTGTGCAGCCTCATGAAATGCTCGTACGCGTCCTTGTTGTCGCCGAACCGGCCGGACTTGGCGTTGAACGGCACGCTCTTGCCGAGTCGGTACGAGTTGTTCATCAGGTGCCCGGCCACGCAGCCGTAGTGGGCGTCGTACACGTTGCCGTTGGCCATGCTCGGGTCGCCCGCCCGGCAGGCGGCGATAAAGCTGCCCCAGTTGCCGCCCGGTGTCACCTTGCCGTTGGGCACCGATACCTTCTCGCCCTTGTCACTGCCCTTTGCGTAATACTGGCCGCGGACGATCCTGCCGCCATCCTCAAAGTAGTACTCGTTCTCCACCTGGCGCTGATACCCGTTGTAGTTCACGTTGCGCACGTTGAAGAACAGCGTCTGGCCGTTCGGGTACTCGGCGATGCCAAACATGGTGTTCGGCGTCTCGCCCTGGTCGCCCCACTGGAAGCGGCCGCCGATGGCCATCGCGCGGACCGGGTTCGTCAGTGACGGGTCCATCGCCCAGCGCGCCACGTCGAGTTGATGCGTGCCCTGATTGTTCAGGTCGCCGTTGCCGGTCTCCCAGAACCAATGCCAGTTGTAGTGCACGTAGTTCTCATGGTACGTGTCGATCACGGCCGGGCCGCGCCACAGGTTCCAGTCCAGGTGCGCCGGTGGAGCGGACGGGCTCTTGAACCCGATACCAGCACGCGGCTTACAGCAGTAGCCGTAGGAGATCTCCAACTTACCCCACTTGCCGGAGTTGATGGCCTCGTGCAGACCAGCGACTCCACCGCTGCTGCGCTGCTGTGTGCCGTGCTGGATCACGACGCCGTATTTCTTCTGCGCCTCGACCGCCACGCGGCCCTCGTAAACGTCATGGCTCATGGGTTTCTCGACGTAAACGTGCTTGCCAGCCTGGGCGCCCCAGATGGTCATCAATGAGTGCCAGTGGTTCGGTGTCGCGATCGAGATTGCGTCCACCGACTTGTCGGCCAGTGCCTCACGAATGTCCGAAACGCCCTTGGTGTTGAACTTGCCCTTGGTTTTCTTTTTAACCTCACCCATCTTGCGGGCGACCGCCCTCTCGTCCGGATCAACGAGGTAGGCGATCTCCACGTTCTTCTGGCCCATCCAGCCGCCGATGTGGCTGCCGCCGCGCCCGTTCAATCCGGCCACCGCTATGCGGAGCCGGTCATTTGCGCCGAGCACCTTGGCCTGTCCCTTGGTGCCGCAAACCAGCGCCGCGGCGCCGGTGGCCAGTGAGGATTTTAAAAAACTGCGTCGTGTCGTTGTTGTCTTTTTCATGATTCTTTCTTTTTTAGGTTGGGTCGAACGAATAGCCAGCCACTTGGAAAGCCACCTTTCTACCAATCGGATCTCCGAGAATTGTTTCAAACTGAGCCGGATTGTCAACCCTCCCTCTAGAACAGCGAGCTGCCTCTGCTACGCTAATCGGTCCCGATCAATTCGGGCTGATATTTCTCATTTTCCGCGAGGGCACCGGTTGGGCAGGCCTCGATGACTTTTTCTGCAACCTTCTGAAGGCCACGATCAAGGGTCTGGTTCAAGGAGATACCAGGTTTTACCTCAAAACCACGGCCAACGAAGGTGAAGCCGAATTCCTCGCCCTCGTCCTTGGTAACACGCACACACAGGCCGCACTTGATGCACTTGCCCGGCTCATAGACGGCGCCAGCATTTTGGTTGATGTGCTCGTGCTTGGCCCGGGTTTCACCCTTGAACTCAGCCTGCTTGGCGCCGTATGCGTCACTGTAGATTCGCAGGTCACAATTATCCTTGGCTCGACAGTCGCAGTGCATGCAACGCGTGCTCTCATCCTCAGCCTCGGCTTCTTTAAACCCGTTAACCTCGAGATTCTCAGGTTTTACTTGGGGTATGGGACTGGCTCCACTGACGAAGATGTCAATCTCGCCCTCCTGCAACCGGCCCATCGTGTGGTTGTACATTTCAACGATGCCGGTGATGGGCTGGCCATCGAGGAACTGGCCGATGCACTTGGCCACACCTTTGGCTCCCTGCACAAGCTTAAGCATGGCCGGCTGAAGCTTGACGACGCTGCCGCCACCAAAAACGCCCTTAACCGACGTCTGCCTGGTCTTGGGGTCGAGCTTGAGTCCCTTGTCGGTGACTTCGAGGCCAAGCGCCTCGAGCGCGGCCGGCTCGGCTTGGCCAAGCGCAAGGCTGACGGCGCCAAATTGTTCGCCCAGTTGCGCCAGTGAAATGTCCCGGCCAAGCGCAACGCCGGTCTTGAACTCGACGCCCATGCCGCGCAGGACTCTCAACTCCCCCTCGAGCACCCAGGCGGGCAGTTGTTCCTCATCGTGCTCGGTCAGCAGACGGCCGCCCGGCTTGTCGTGCTGCTCAAAAACGGTCGGTGCATGGCCGGCCAGCGCGAGGTAGTAGGCGGTGGCCAGGCCGGTGACGCCGGAGCCGATGATGGCCACCGCCTTGCCGGTGACCTTCTTGGCGGGCGGAATGTACGGGGCTTCCCGCCTGAGGTCCCACTCGGCAGCGTAACGGGTGAGGTGGCGGATGGAGACCGTCTCGTCATGAACGCCGCGACGACAACCTTTTTCGCAGGGTGCATTACAAAAACGCTCTAGGATCGCAGGGAGGGCCATGTCACGCCGGATGGTGGCAATGGCGTCATCCATCCGGTTATCCTTGATTTCACGGATCATGCGCGGCACCTCGGAATGAATGGCGCAGAGCCGCTGGCAGGGCGCCTCGCAGTCGCCGATATGCTCGCTCAACAGCAACTCGAGAGTGGCTTTGCGGCGTTCGCGAATCTCCTCGCACTGGGTGTCGATCTCCATGCCGTCGACCACCGGTGCGCTGCAGGCGGGGTAGACATTTCCGGAGGTTTTATCCTTCACTTCACAAATCATACACGAAGTGAAGTAGTCATGGCCCTCCTTGTAGCACATGACAGGGATATCGATCCCGACCTGTTTGGCCGCGTGGTAAAGCGTGGTCGACTCATCGAGCTCCAGTTCTTGGTTGTCGATAGTCAGTTTCACTTGTCGACAATGCGGATGGCATCGACCGGGCAAACCTGCAGGCAAATGTCGCACCGGGTGCAGAGTGGATCCTCAATGACATGATGATGATATGGATTCATCGGGATCGCGTCGGTGGGACAATGCTGCGAGCAGCGGGTGCAGCCGAAGCAGGTGTCGGTGATGTCGTATCGAATGAGCGAGGTGCACTTGCGCGAGGGACACTCGCCGTTGATGTGTGCTTCAAATTCGTCCTGAAAATACTTGATACCCGAGATAACCGGATTGGGTGCAGTAGTACCCAAGCCGCATAAACTCCCATCTACCGTGATACCGCCCAGAGCCTGAATCTTGGCCAGATCGCCCTTACGACCCTTGCCCTCGCATAGACGGTCAAGGATTTCCTTCATGCGCTTGGTGCCGATGCGGCAGTGGGTGCATTTGCCGCAAGATTCGTCCTGGGTGAACGCCATGAAGTAGCGGGCGATATCGACCATGCAGTCCGTGTCGTCGAGCACCACCATCCCGCCGGAGCCCATGATGGCGCCAACCGCCTTGATCTCTTCAAAATCGACCGGTGTATCGCACAGGGAAGCGGGCACACAACCGCCGGAAGGGCCGCCCAGGAGCACGCCCTTGAGCTTGCGGCCGTTCGGGATGCCGCCGCCGATCTCATCGACGATCTCGCGGATGGTCATGCCCATCGGCACCTCGACCAGTCCGCCGCGGTTCACCTTGCCGGCCAGCGCGAACGTCTTTGTGCCGCGGCTTTTGCCGGAGCCGTAGGTTGAAAATTTTTCGGCTCCATTGCGGATGATCCAGGAAATGGTCGCCAGTGTCTCGACGTTGTTGATCAGCGTCGGTTTCCCCCATAGACCTGACTGCGCAGGGAACGGTGGACGGAATCGCGGCATGCCGCGTCCACCCTCAATGGCGGACATCAACGCGGTCTCCTCGCCACAGACAAAGGCGCCGGCGCCTTCAATTACCCTGAGATTCAGGTTCATCCCGGTGCCGAGGATGTCGGTGCCCAGATAACCGCGTTCCTCGCAGATGGCGATGGCGTTATTGATGCGCTCGGTGGCCAGGGGGTACTCGGCCCGGATGTAAAGGAACCCCTCTTCAGCCCCGACTGAGTGGGCGGCAATGGCCATTCCCTCTAGCACGCGGAAGGGAAATGACTCCAGGATCATCCGGTCCATAAACGCGCCCGGATCGCCCTCGTCGCCATTGCAGATGATGTATTTCTTGTCGCCACTGGCTTCATGCGCAAAGCCCCACTTGATGCCGGTGGGGAAACCCGCCCCACCCCGGCCCCGCAGACCGCTGTTGGAAATTTCCTGGATGATCTCCTCCGGCTTGAGTTCCCTTAAACAACGCTCTAGTGCCTGAAAACCGTCGTGCTCAATGTAGTCCTCAATGTTGACCGGGTTCAGGTGGCCGGCGTGTTCAGTGGTGATGCGCACCTGCGGATCCTTAAAGCGGTCGTCCGCGCCGGCGCGCACATCCTTGTGAAAGCGGGTGGGTGGTTGCCAGGCCTCATCGGTGAGCAGATGATCAAGCAATCCGTACACTCGAGCCCCGGCGCGCGTCAGGAGGCCGGCCGGGCGAAAATGGTTGAGCAAGATCGAACGCACCTCGCCCGGCTTGACCCGGCCGTAGCGATGACGGTTTTCGTTGTACACAGCCACCTCCACCAACGGCGCCTGGTAGGCATAGCCGGTACAGCCGACGTTTTTAATGCGGACCGGCAGTTTGAGATCCTCCACGACATTCTTGAACTCGCGATAGACCTCGCTGGCGCCGCCGGCATTACAACTCGAACAAATGCAGAGGCGCACATCACCCACAGAGTTTCTTGTGGATAAATCCTCCGCGTCCTGCTCGGTCTTGGATTTTTCAGTGGCCAGAAAGTCATCAAGCAGCTTGGGAATGCCGTGGGGCTGGACATCGCCATAAATGACATCATCAATCTGCACCACCGGCGCGAGCATGCAGCAACCCAGGCAGGCGACCTGTTCACAGGTGAACCGCGCATCGGCGTCGGTATGCTCGCCCGGCTTGATTTTCAGGTGGTTGCGGAAAGTCTCGTCCAGCAGTGACCCGCCGCCCACATGGCAGGCGGTGCCAACACAGGTCTGGATGATGTGCTTGCCGACCGGGTGATGCCGGAACTGCGAGTAAAAAGTCGAAACCCCCGTGATGGCATCCGGCGTGATCTCGGTGACCTTGGCCAAGCGCTCAAGCGTGGCGGGCGGCAGCCAGTTGTGTTTTTTCTGGATCTCCTGCAGCAGCGGGATCAAGTCCTCCACCCGCCGCCCGATGCGGGCCACTATCGCGTCCACCTCGGCAAGGTCGACCTCGTTGCCGGTATTGCCAGACACGGCGCACAGCTGCGTTGTCTGCGGGGAGTCCATCAATTGCCCAAGCTGACAATCTCGACGGCATCGACCGGGCAGGTGGCTAGGCAGATGCCGCAGCGAACGCAGCGCGGCTCCTCAATCACGTGCCGGTGGTAGGGGTTCATCGGGATGGCGTCGGTCGGGCAATGTTGAGCGCACCGGCTACAACCGAAGCAGTCGTCGGTGGTGACGTACTGAATAAGAGACTTGCAGCGGCCGGCCGGGCAGCGACCTTCCAGGTGCGCCTCGTATTCATCGCGGAAATACTGGAGCGTGGTCAGCACCGGGTTGGGCGCGGTCTTGCCCAGGCCGCACAGGCTGCCACTGGCGACGGTGGAGGCGAGCTGCTCGAGCTTGTCCGGATCGCTGGCCCGCCCCTTGCCTTCGCAAATGCGCGTAAGAATTTCCAGCATCCGCCGCGTGCCCACGCGGCAATGGGTGCATTTGCCGCACGACTGCTCCTGGGTGAACTGCAAAAAGTAGCGGGCAATGTCGACCATGCAATCGGTGTCATCGAGCACCACCAGGCCGCCGGAACCCATGATCGCGCCGATGTCGCGCAGGGCCTCGTAATCGATCGGCGTGTCGGCCAGTGCCGCGGGCACGCAACCGCCGGACGGTCCGCCTATCTGCACCGCCTTGAATGTGCGCCCCGGCGCCACGCCGCCGCCGACCGACTCGACAATCTGGCGCACAGTCGTGCCCATGGGCACCTCGATCAGTCCGCCGCGCTGAATCTTGCCTGCCAGCGCGAAGACCTTGGTACCCTTGCTCTGCTCCGTGCCGATCGCGGAAAATGCCTCCGCACCACTCCGGACGATCCATGGCACCATTGCCAGTGACTCCACATTGTTCACCAAGGTCGGCTTTTCCCAAAGCCCGGACACCGCCGGGAATGGCGGCCGGATGCGCGGCATGCCACGGTCGCCCTCGATCGAGGCGATCAGCGCGGTTTCCTCGCCACACACAAACGCCCCAGCGCCCTCCTTGATGGTGATGTCAAAACCATGCCCCTCCCCCAGCGCGCCAGGCCCGAGGATGCCCCGCTCCCGGCACTTGTCGATCGCCTCCTGAATGCGCGCCACGGCCAGAGGGTACTCGTGGCGGATGTAAAAAATCCCTTCACGCGAATCGACCGCGCGCGCGGCGATCATCATGCCCTCGATGATTCGGTACGGGAACGACTCCAGCAGCAGCCGATCCATGAACGCACCCGGGTCGCCCTCGTCGCCGTTGCAGATCACGTACTTGGTGTCGGCCTCGACACTGCGGACAAAACTCCATTTCTTCCCGGTCGGGAAGCCTGCCCCGCCACGCCCGCGCAGGCCGCTCTTCTCAACCTCGGCAATAATCTCCTCAGGTGACTTTTCCCGCCGGCACACCTCGAGCGCCTTGAAACCGTCCCGGGCGAGGTATTCGTCAAAATCCAGCGGGTCGATCGCACCAAAGTGCTCGGTGGCGATGTGCACCTGCACGTCCATGAACGAGCGCACCTCCGGGTCATGCCACTCGGCGGCCTTGTTCTCGACGGCCTTGTCCATGTCCTCATCGACCATGTCGGCGAGCGTCTCATCAACCCAGCGTTCCATGCGCTGAAGGAAATTCCGGGGCGGGGAATGCCGCTTGATCACGTCTGGCGCGCGCTCGACATCAACACCGCTGTAGAGCACGCACGGCTCGCCCTCGCCGGTCGCCTCGATCATCGGTGTGCGATGGCACATGCCGACACAGCCGACGCGCTTGACATGCACCGGCGCATGGCTCTGGGCAACGGCGCTGGAAAGGGCGTCGTAAAGCTCGCCACTGCCCTTGGCCAAGCAACATGAGCCCAGCCCAACGCGGATCTCCGCACAACCCTTGGGCAGTTCCTTGAGCAAACGCTGGGCAAGAATAGTTTCGCGCTCTCCCGCACCGCCCAAAAATTGCGCCTGGCGCGCGCCAGCGGGACTGTCCTGCGGTTGGCGAAGGAAATCATCCACCAACCGGGGTGCGCTCTCGGAAGTCACGTAGCCGTGGGTCCGCTCCTCGATCTGGGCAGCCGGGGCCATGGTGCAGCAGCCGAGGCAGGCGACACGCTGAATGGTGAATTGCCGGTCCGGATCGGTGTCGTCGCCCTCAGGAATGTCCAGAAAACGCCGCAGCGAATCCTCGACCAACGTGATTCCCTTGACGTGGCAGGCGGTCCCGTGGCAGGTGCTGATGACGTACTTGCCGACCGGTTGATGCCGGAACTGCGAGTAAAAAGTCGAAACGCCGGTGACGGCGGCGGGGGTAATGTCGGTAATCTCTGGCAGCCGTTCCAGCGCCGGAGCTGGCAGCCAGCGGTAACGTTCCTGAATTGCCTGAAGAATCGGGATCAGGTCGTCGGGCTGCCGCCCAATGCGCGCCACCAACTCGTCGATCTCGACAAGATCGATGCCGCTGTCCGGTTCGCTTGTGACCTTTTCTGCCGGGGGCATTTCAAGTGTTTTCATGGGGCAATTTTGAAGAGATGACTGATGCCGCGGTAATAAATGGCATTGCCGACAACGGCCGGTGTGCAGACGGCCTCCTCGCCGAGCTGCGCTTGGCCAAGCGGCTTGTACTCCCTGCCGGGACCAAAAATATGCATCGTGCCGATCCGATCTATGAGGTACACCTTGCCGCCCACCATTATCGGGGAGGCATAAAACCCCTCATCGGTGTCGTGCACCCACAACTCCTGCGATTCCCCATCAACGCCCACACCGGTCTTGGCGTCGAAGCAGGCAATACCGCCATCGTCCAAGCCGGCGATGAGGAGTCCCGCATTGACCAGGGGTGTGCAGACACCGGGTATCTGCTCGTTGTTTTCCCAGACGACCTTTTGTGTCTTTAAGTCAATCGCGCTGATCTTGATATAGCCGCAACTGACATAGAGCATTCCGTCAGCATAAACCGGCGTGGGCGCAATCTCCCCTCCATCCACCCACTCCATGCTCCAATACTGCTCCCCCGTTTTCGGGTTGTATGAGGTTAGAGTCCCGGCGGCGAGAATAGCCTCGGTGCGTTCGCCGGTATCGGCAAGAATGGGGGACGCCCAGGAGGGTCCGAAATCGCGCTTTACTTTCCATTTTTCGGTACCGGTAGCGACATCAACCCCCGCAAAAAAGCTCCCCTCCTCCTGGTCGTACTGGACGAGCAACACGTCCTCATACCGGACGAGCGAGGAGGAATGCCCGTAGGGGTTTTGGGGGACGCCGAGGTTCCTTCCCCAGACCCGGTTGCCCTCAAAGTCGAGAGCCACAAGATCGCCTGTGGAAAAAATCGCGAACAACCGCAGACCATCCGTTGTCATGGTTGGCGCTGCGTAACCGGTATCGCTGCTAACCTTGGGCGGCTTGGCCGGCGAGCCAGGGATGCCGGCCACCCGATGCGTCCAGAGCAACTCGCCCTTAGCTGAGCCGAAGCAGTATACCTCACGGACTTCCTTGTCACCGCCGGTCATGTAAATCCGGTTCTCCCAAACTATGGGCGAACTGAAGCCGGGCCTTGGGACTGGGGTTTTCCAGGTGATGCCCCGGCCGGACTCGCCATCCCAATCGACCGGCGTTTCGCCTTCCCCGGCTACCCCTGCTGTCATGCCTCGAAATGCTGGCCAATGGCGGGCCATCTCCTCCGGACTGGCCAAGGGCGGCGGCACAGCCGGCTCGCTGCTGGTGGCTGTGTCGAGTTGGTTTGTATCGTCCAACGGACTTTCCCAGGGCAAGGCCAGGACTAGAGCGAAGCCGATCAGAACTAACCCTGCGATGGTGACTGATTTGCGAGCCCACTTGGCCGTCTCAACCAAGTCATCCTTCGGATCCCTTGAGTCTGGATAAGGCACCTGCTCTCTATAGGCAGCAAGAGACTTAAATGCAGTTAGAGTTACCACCAGTCCGCCGACTAAGAAGTAGATGCCCATTCGATTAAAATGCTGGCTGGTAAAAAAGGCGCGCCGTGCAATGTAATCAAGCTCACGGATCTCCTCCTTTATAGCCTGATTGCCTGGATCTGCCTTCATATCCACGAGCCGCTGCTCGAGTGCCTTGGAGTGGATCGGGTCCGCCGACTTGAGGCTCAGGTTGTTCGCGATTAGCAACGCGCAGACGACGATCGAAAAGAAGGCGGCGATCACGCCGATACCCCGGATCACCCGGTAAGTGAACGACTCTGTGTTCGAAGCATACTCAACGACCCGCATCAGTCCTGACCTTCCCCCGTCACCGCCGCAGGCTTGACCTCCTCCGGCTTGGCCAAGGCCAGCGATTCCTCAAGCGCCTTGCTGCCGGGCAGAAAATTGGGGGTATGCATCTCGTCGCTTGGACAGTACGAACAGCACCGACCACAACTGAAACAGGTCGGTTTGTCCACCTCATAATCCTTCTGGTCGCGCACGATAGAGATGCCGATCAGCTTCAGCCCAAACACCAGCCCGAGGAACCCGCCGAGCATCCAGCCGCCCATGTTCATCTGGGCTTGAATCTTCTTGGCATCCGCAATCAACTGTTCCTCCGGCATGCCCATGGAGCGGAATGTAGTCGTCTCCAACGATGGCTCCATCTCCGGATTCGCCTTTTCCACCATAATCTGTTCGGCAAGAAAGACGGTGTTGTTGTAGCGCGACATCGGGGTGGACATGCGATGCCCGATCCAACCGGCCAGGACCACCATCAACGGCAGCATTAAAAACAAGTAGCCCAGCCGCTGTACCCCGGTAGCCCTCACCTCACGCTCGAGACCGGTGTTGGGCTTGTTGATGTAGTCGAAGGGACACGTGGCCTCGCAGAGCCGGCAGTCCACGCAGTCCGTCGGCGTGATGGCCAAGTGCCACCGTGCAAACCTGGACATCAATCCCAACAGCACGCCATAAGGGCAGAAGAATCGGCAATAAGGCCTTGCAATAAAAACACCCGAAAGAAGAAAACCAGCCCCAAGGTAAAGGTACGGCGCGTTGCCGTTTAGACGAAAAAAACCGATGAATGGATCATAACGGCATATAATGAAACCGGTGTTGGTAGCTGCAAAAAGGATTGCCGTACCAATATAAACATACGGAATCATGCTCAACGCAATTGTCAATTTACGTGGGAGCTTTATTGGCTTCAAAACTACAAGATCCTGAATGGCGCCAAGCGCACAAACTGACGCGCAAAATACGCGGCCAAAAAAGAGGGCAAATATCAATGGCAAAACAAAAAACATCACAACCGTGATAGGTGCGGCGTAATTGGAGTTGAATAGTGAAAGTGCCACATTCTGAATAGAGCCTATTGGACAAACACACCCCTCCTTGTAAAAGCCAAAGTAGCCCAGGCTGAAAAGCATCAACCAGAACAAGCCGCGCCGCGACCGGCGCTTTACTGCCAACCAGGCGGCCAGACTCAGCACAACAGTAAGCACTCCGACGTCGACCCACTGCTGAGTCTGCGACGTCGGCAGTGGAGCCTGTCCATCGCGGGGAATCGTATCCTGAATAATTGTATTCCCACGCCCATCTACAAAATCCCATGTTTCCGGGAAGACATATTCACTGTCAAATTCAGGCGCCGGAAACCGAGCTTCGTCAGACTGGGCAGATGGAATCAATAAAGCCAGAACAGATAAAAAAACCAATGATAACACTATTGAGCTGTATATCCGCTGATTTTTCACTTTGTTATTACCGTGAAAGACTTGAAATATCTAAACTGTATGACGAGGAGGTTTGAGGTCTAGTTCCACAACCTGCCGCTGCTCATGCTTAAGCTTGTAGGGAGTGTCGGCAGGCACACGATCCCACGCGTCAGAAGGGCACTGCATTGCAATGGAGCAGTTGTTACAGTTCACGCACTCCTCGTGGTTGACCTGCAGGTAAAACGAGGCGTTGCCGAAATCCTCGCACGCCTTTACGCACTTGGCACAGCCGATGCACTTATCCATCTCGATGTTGTATTCCCAGTAGGGATCCTCAACGAACACCCGCTCGATGGCATTGGTCGGGCAGAGCTGATTCTCCGCCGCAGAAGTCAACTCGTCATAGTTGGGATGAAAATACCCGAAGCAGTACCGGCAGTAGCCGCAGATGGGATAGGACTGCACACATTTCACCGCCGAGGGCGCCACCACACAGTCGGTTGAGCAGTGCTCGCACTTAACGCACTTGGCCGGGTCGATCTGCCAAACGGTGTTCTGCCGCCGCGAGCCAAAAACGAGCAACCCACCAACCAGGCCAAGCCCCATTGCCACCATCCGGCTCGCGGCCTGGCGCAGGAACCCAATCCGGCTCAGTTTGTTCGGTCCTTTCAGTTCAGCCATAATTCCCCCTTGTCATCAGTTGATCCTCGCCTTGCGTACGTCCAGGCAGATCATCTGTTTGGAATCGCGCAAAAGCAACTTGCCATCGACCAAGGCCATCGGTGCCCAGGCGTCATGCCCCTTGAGCACCCGAGCCTGGGCGAGGGGCTCAAACCCGTTCAGCGATGCCTTGATCATGCTCAACTCGCCGTTGTCGTTGAGTATGAAAAACTTGTTGTCCGCCATCAGGAACGGCCCTAGCCCATAACGCGCTGTCTTGCCGCTGGTCCAGACGATTTTCCCACTGGCATTGAAGCAGGCGAACTGTTCCCGACGCTCCCCGGCCGACTTGGGCAGCACACCAAAAATATGCTTCTCATAGAGGATCGGCGTCTGTTGCTCACAGCTGAAGCCGGTTTTCTTGTCCTGCTCAAAAACTGTCTTTGCGGTAATCGCGCCACCAGCCTCCTTCAACTCCAGCATCAGGCTGCCCGCCCCGTTGCCGGCAGTGAGGAACAACCGCTGGTCATCCACCTTCAGCGGCGA
>MPLZ02092898.1_pt1 | contig 26958 bp, 27 predicted proteins | sample 1617311 | NCBI WGS metagenome assembly MPLZ02 (sample SAMN05944806, study PRJNA350692) | marine metagenome | biome: marine; feature: ODZ; material: water; isolation source: 160 m water sample filtered on 0.2 um supor filter | place: Pacific Ocean | collected 2012-04-08 | depth 160m m | reverse complement strand
GTTTCGGTGGCTATGGCGGCGGGGTCACACCCGTTCCCATTCTGAACACGGAAGTTAAGCCCGCCAGCGCCGATGGTACTTGGGTCGAGAGGCCCTGGGAGAGTAGGACGCCGCCGGATTTCGCACGCTGAGAGCGGGGCCTTAGGGCCCCGCTCGAGCGCGTTTTAGGGCGGGTCTGGAGGCTCAGGCGAGGCGGGTGTCGTGTCAGCTGGGCGGGGTGAGGCGGCCGCTCGACCTGTTGCGTTCCCAGAGGAGGCGCCAGCCGGCGTCGTCACCCGTGGACTTCCTGAGGGTGGCTTCGGCACCGTCGCTGTCGCCGGCAAGAAGCTGCGCTGCGGCCTGCCAGAAGCCGGTCTGGGCGTTGGCCAGCGGATGGCCGGCTGCTGCCTCGAGTGCGTTCATGGCCTCGTCAGCCCTGCCGGCGGTGACGGCGTTGATACCGGTGCCCATCAGGTCGTACATCTCGTGCAGGTCGAGAAGACGTGCCAGCTCGGTGACGGGATCAGGGTGGTCGTCGATGCGCAGGTCCACCTGTCGGGCCCAGGCCGGTTCGGTGGCCCCGCCAGGGGCAGTCAGCAGGGCGGCAGAGGTGGAGCCTCTCAGGTCGCCACCCGCCTCGTGGCCGGTGGCGACAGCTGAGCAGAGCCTGCGCGCAATGGACCCTGTGGTGTTCCCAAAGGCATCGAGCATCAGGTTCCAGACTCCGTCGGCGCCGGCCATGTTGGCAACCGCCACAACGCCGTCGCCCAGGGCGTGGCCGGCACTGGCTATACAGGCGCTACCGGTGTGGGCGGCGATCCGGCCCTCGAAATCGACGATCGCAACCTGGCGGGATTCGGCCTGGGGGTCCTCGGCGAGCAGGGCGCCGAGCGCCTCGGCAGGGGAGTGGCCCGAGCGCAGCAGGTCGAGGGAGCGTGGCCCGTAGGAGGCCTCGGTGACAGCCTGTGTGAGGACGGCACCCACTCCGGTCTCAACCCAGGGGACCTTGTTGCCGACGGCCAGCCAGCCCGTGTGTACGGCGGCACCGAGTTGGCCGGTGTCGGGGTCTAGTGCGACGATCGAGAGGGTCATTGGGTCTCCTGGGTGTGCAGGGGGACGCTACCTGCAGTGCGTGGGAGGCTCGTGGCCGGCGTGGCGCCGGTAGCCTCATCGCCCATGACCCCACCGCAGGATCGACGGTCACCCCGTCAGGGTGGAGGCTCCCGTGGTGGCGATCGACGCCCCGACAGCGGGTCCGGCGGGAGCCGTGACGGCCGGCCCCGGCGTGACGGGCGCCCTGACGGCCAGAACCCCGACCGCCGCCGTCGTCCACCAGACGATGCCGGCCCGAAGAACTGGGGTGGGGTGGCCCGGCGTGCGGCCGGACGCCTCGAGCGTGAAGAGGCCGAGGATCGCGACTGGCGCCGCGAACAGACCGCCGAGCGGACCACACGACCCGACCGCACACCGCCCGAGCGCTCAGACCGCCTGCGACGCGAGGCCGCCGATGCCGTGGCCCGCGGTGTCAACCCGGCCCGGTCCGGCCGGGTTCACAGGGCCCTCGAGAGACAACCGCTGCCGGATGCACCGAGACGCCTACCTGAGGCCGATGTCGCCCTCCGTAGGGCACTGGGCGACAGCGCCGGCTCACGTGCGTCGGCCAAGTTGCGCGAAGCCGCACGCGCCTTCGATGACGAACGCTTCAACGATTCCAGGCGCATCCTGAACTCGCTGGTCGAGCGTGCCCCCGAGGTGGTCGAGGTGGTCGAACTCCTGGGCCTCACCCACTATCGAATCGGAAACTGGAAGGCTGCCGCAAAGAGGCTCGAGGTGTTCCGGGACCTGACCGGCGGAACCGAGCAGCACCCTGTGCTGGCCGACTGCTACCGGGCCCAGGGCAGGTGGGCCGATGTCGAGGTGCTCTGGACCGAACTACGCGATGCGTCACCCGGTGCAGCGCTTGTGACCGAGGGTCGCCTCGTGGCTGCGGGCGCCCTCGCCGACCAGGGTCGCATGGCCGATGCGGTGCGTGAGCTCGAGCGCGGCTGGTCTGTTCCAAAGCGTGCACGCGACCATCACCTGCGACGTGCCTACGCGCTTGGTGACCTCTACGAGAGGTCGGGCGCAACACCCCGGGCCCGGGAGTTGTTTCGCTGGATAGCCAGCCGCAGTCCCAACTTCGCTGATGTCTCCGACAGGCTCCGGTCGCTCAACTGACACCGGCGGGCCTCATTGTCACAGGCCTCGCCTACGGTTCGTTTCTCGGCTTCCCCGCCAACAGTGGTCCGGGTGCAGAGCCCGGATCCGAGCGAAGGGAGCCTCGATGGCTGCCAACGAAGTGTCCATGTCCGGATCAGGCCCGTCCGATACCAACCTGTGTGTCCTGGAGGGTGAGCTGAGCAGTGACCCCTGGCCGCTCGAGCTGGAGTCAGGCAGCGTGCTCCTGCGCTGCGATGTCACCGTGCGTGCAGGTGGGGTAGAGGCACCCGCAGCCTGGGTGCTCAAACAGGACCACTCCAAGACCGGCCTGGTCTGGGAACTGCACCCCGAGGGTGTCGACGCTGGGGCGGTGGTGCGGCTCTTGCTGGAGGGAACCTCGCTGCTGTGCCCCATCCCGGTCGAGGGTCGGTGGACGGCCACCCTGAACAGGCCTCGGTGAGCGTGGTTCAGGCCTCCCCGATCGCCCGTCTGGGCACGACCCTTCCCGTCGACATGGCGGCAACCTGACGGCGGGCCAGAACCTGTACCCGCGCGTGCTCACGGTCGGCGTATGGTGAACCGGTGCCGTGGCGGCAGCGTCACGGTGGTTATCCAGTTCATGATCCGGGAGAAGTCAGGTGGAACTCGAGAACCTGTTGGGCGGCGATGCCGCCTACCTATTGGAGCACGAGGCGAAGGGAATCCCGGCTGACCTGCTGTCGGGTCCTGGCCCCGACTATGTGTCCGACGTGTTGGCCCAGACTGACCGGCCACCACAGGTGCTGCGCAGCATCCAGTCGCTCTTTGACCACGGTCGTCTGGGCGGAACCGGCTACGTGTCGATCCTGCCGGTCGACCAGGGCATCGAGCACTCGGCGGCGGCCTCGTTCGCACCGAACCCCGCCTACTTCGACCCGGCCAACATTGTTGAGCTGGCAGTCGAGGGCGGCTGCAACGCGGTCGCCTCAACCTTCGGTGTGCTGGGGGCGGTGTCCCGACGATTCGCCCACCGGATCCCCTTCATCGTCAAGCTCAACCACAACGAACTCCTGACCCTTCCCAACACCTTCGACCAGGTCATGTACGGCTCGGTCGACCAGGCATACGACCTGGGTGCTGCAGGTGTGGGCGCCACCATCTACTTCGGGTCAGACGAGTCCACCCGCCAGATCTCCGAGGTCTCAGAGGCCTTCGCACGGGCCCATGAGCTGGGCATGTTCACGGTGCTGTGGTGCTACCTGCGCAACTCGGGTTTCAAGGTCGACGGTGTCGATCACCACGCCTCGGCCGACCTGACCGCCCAGGCCAACCACATCGGCGTCACCATCGAGGCCGACATCATCAAGCAGAAGCTTCCCGAGGTGAACGGCGGCTACAAGGCCATTCCGGGTTTCGGCAAGACCCACCCGCTCGTGTACGACGAGCTCACCAGCGACCACCCGATCGACCTGTGCCGCTGGCAGGTGGCCAACTGCTACATGGGCCGCATCGGTCTCATCAACAGTGGTGGCGCCTCGTCGGGTGCCGGCGACCTCGCCGAGGCGGTACGCACGGCGGTCATCAACAAGCGTGCCGGGGGTATGGGCCTCATCAGCGGCCGCAAGGCCTTCCAGCGTCCGATCTCCGATGGAGTGGAGTTGTTGAACGCAATCCAGGATGTCTATCTGGACTCCTCGGTAGGCGTGGCCTGACGCCTGCTCCACGGGTCGTCGACGTTGCCGGCGCTGTGATCAACATCGCAGAGAATTGCCTCCCCGGATCACTGGCCTTTGGATCGCGCGTGGTTATGGTTATGCGCGTGCAGGGGACGACCGGCAACGAGGCCGGAACGCCGATGGACATGAGACGGCAGGTGGCGACGTGACCGATACAGCGGCACCCCCCGATGCGGCATCTGTAGACAAGGTCATCGTTCGCTTCGCCGGTGACTCCGGCGACGGAATGCAACTCACCGGCGACCGTTTCACGAGTGCCAGCGCCCTTTTTGGTAACGACCTGGCGACCCTTCCCGAGTACCCGGCCGAGATCCGCGCACCAGCCGGAAGCCTCGCTGGCGTGTCCGCCTTCCAGGTCCAGGTTTCAGACCACGACATCATGACCCCCGGCGACGCCCCCGACGTTCTGGTGGCCATGAACCCGGCGGCACTCAAGTCCGACCTCCACAAGCTGGTGCCCGGCGGCACCCTGATCGTGAACGCCGACGCGTTCGACGAACGCAACCTGGCAAAGGCCGGCTACGAGACCAACCCACTCGACGGCTCAGACCTCGACGGCTACATGCTCATCACGGCGCCCATGACCAGCCTCACCAAGGAGGTCTGCAAGGATCTCGGAGTCAAGCCGCGTGATGCCGAGCGGTCCAAGAACTTCTTCGCCCTTGGCCTGGTGTCGTGGATGTACAGCCGCCCGACCGAACCCACAATGGAGTGGATCGACACCAAGTTCGCCGGCCGTGACCTGATCATCGCTGCCAACAAGGCGGCGTATCGGGCAGGCCACGCCTTCGGCGAGACCGCCGAGATCGGGCACCAGCGTGTGGTTGTGCCTGCTGCTCCCCAACAGCCCGGCACCTACACGAACATCAACGGAAACACGGCGCTGGCATGGGGTCTGGTGGCTGCCGGCGAACTGTCCGGGCTTCCGGTGTTCCTCGGCTCGTACCCGATCACACCCGCCACCGACATTCTCCATGAACTGTCAAAGCACAAGTCGTTCGGAGTCACCACATTCCAGGCCGAGGACGAGATCGCAGCTGTCGGCTCGGCGCTGGGGGCCTCGTACGGTGGCTACCTCGGCGTCACCACAACGAGTGGCCCGGGAGTGGCGCTGAAGTCCGAGACAATCAGTCTTGCGGTCAGCCTCGAGTTGCCCCTGGTGATAGTTGATATCCAGCGTGGTGGCCCGTCGACGGGGCTCCCCACCAAGACCGAGGCCGCCGATCTGCTCATGGCCATGTACGGCCGTCACGGCGAGGCACCGCTACCGGTGGTGGCTGCCAGCACCCCGGCCGACTGCTTCGACGTGGCAATCGAGGCGGCCCGCATTGCGCTGACCTACCACACCCCCGTGATCCTCCTGTCCGACGGCTACCTGGCCAACGGCTCCGAGCCGTGGTGCCTCCCCGAGGTCGACTCCCTCGCACCGATTCCGGTGGAGTTCGCCACCGAGTTCAACCACACCAACGCCGACGGCGAGCCCGAGTTCTGGCCCTTCCTCCGCGACGAGAACCTGGTGCGGCCTCTGGCGCCTCCGGGCACGCCTGGCCTGATGCACCGGATCGGTGGCATCGAAAAGCAGGACGGTTCCGGAAACGTCAGTTATGACACACAGAACCACGGTCACATGGTGGCAATCAGGGCCGAGCGCATCTCACAGATTGAAGTACCCGATGTCGAGGTAATCGGCCACCCGGAGGCCGACGTGCTGGTCGTGGGCTGGGGTTCAACCTGGGGTGCCATCACCGGAGGCGTGCGGCGAGTCGCAAACGCCGGCCACAAGGTTGCCCAGGTGCACCTGACCCACCTGAACCCGTTCCCGAAGAACCTCGGTGAGGTGCTGGCCCGTCACAAGAAGGTCCTCGTTCCCGAGATGAACCTGGGCCAGTTGGCAAAGATGATCCGGGCCGAGTACCTCGTCGACGCCCAGGCCATCGGCAAGGTGACCGGTCAGCCGTTCACTGCCGGAGAGATCGAACAGGTAACGCTCGGAGCCCTCGATGACTGACGCTCTCAAAGTCGCCACGACCGATGTCGGTGAGGCTCCCGAGACGAGCCGATCCGACTGGCAGAGCGACCAGGAGGTCCGGTGGTGTCCGGGCTGTGGCGACTATTCGGTGCTAACCGCCATCCAGCTCCTGCTTCCCGAGCTGGGGGTGAGGCGCGAAAACACCGTCTTCATCTCGGGCATCGGCTGTGCAGCGCGCTTTCCGTACTACATGGACACCTACGGTGTGCACACCATCCACGGTCGTTCCCCGGCGTTCGCCACAGGTCTGGCCATGGCCCGCCCCGATCTCGACATCTGGGTCATCGGCGGCGATGGCGACATGCTGTCGATCGGCGGCAACCATCTCATCCACGCCCTGCGACGCAACATCAACCTGAACATCTTGTTGATCAACAACCAGATCTACGGTCTCACCAAGGGCCAGTACTCGCCGACGAGTGAGACCGGCAAGGTCACGAAGTCGTCGCCTATGGGTGCGACACCGCGGCCGTTCAACCCGGTGAGCGTTGCCCTCGGTGCAGAGGCAAGTTTCGTGGCACGCACACACGACATGGACCGCAGGCACATGCAGGAGACCTTCCGGCGTGCACATCTGCACGATGGTGCGGCGTTCGTCGAGGTCTACCAGAACTGCAACGTGTTCAACGACGGGGCGTTCGGTGCGATCACCAAGAAAGACGCCCGCGACGACATGCTCATAGAACTGAGCCACGGCGAGCCGGTCCGCTTCGGTGCCGAGAGCGAACGAGGTGTCGCCCGCCGTGAGGGTGGCGTTGAGATCGTCGATGTGGCCGACGTCGGCGAAGATGCCATCCTCGTGCATGACGAGTCGCTTACCGATCCGTCTACGGCGTTCTCACTTTCACGTCTGGCAGAGGGACCGCACACACCGACCCCGATCGGCGTGTTCCGCGCCTGTAAGCGCGACGAGTACGGCAGGGCCGTGGCAGACCAGATCGCCAACGTGACTGCCAGCCGCGGCAAGGGTGACCTCTCGGCTCTGCTGCGTTCCCTTCCCACCTGGGAGGTCTGAGCGCAACGGGCTCGCGCCCGATGCCTCCACCATGAGTTGGGCTCTGGACCTCGACGGGGTCGTCTGGCTTGGGACAGACGACATCCCCGGTGCCGCCGACGCTGTGGCTCGCCTGCAGGCTGCGGGTGAGAAGGTGCTGTTTGTGACCAACAACTCGGGCCGCCGGGTGGCTGACGTCGAGGCCAAGCTGGCCTCTCACGGAATCGACGCCATGGGCGGGGTCATTACCTCGGGCATGGCCGCGGCACAGATGGTCGAGCCGGGCGAGACCGTCGTGGGCCTTTGTGGGCCGGGAGCGCGTGAGGAGTTGGAGGCAAGGGGTGCCATCGTCGTGCGAGAGGGCCCGGCCGACACGGTTGTGGTCGGCTTCCACGAGGACTTCGACTTCTGGGGTCTGACGGCCGGGGTTCAGGCGGTGCTGGGCGGGGCACGGCTGTTGGGCACCAACGAGGATGCGTCTTGGCCAGCCGAGGACGGCATCCGCCCCGGTGCCGGGGCACTGGTGGCCGCTGTGGCCACGGCGGCGGGTGCCACGCCGCAGTTCGCGGGCAAGCCCCACCGACCAATCTGTGATCTGGTGCTCGATGCCGCCGGCCCGACCGGAACTGTCGTGGGAGACCGTCCGGATACCGACGGCCTCCTGGCGCGGGCCCTTGGCTGGAAATTCGCCATGGTTCTGTCGGGGGTAATGGGTGATGACGACATGCCGTTCGACCCGGTTCCCGATTCGGTGCATGCCGACCTGGCAGCGGTTGTGGACGAGGCCCTTCGGTGAGCCAGCGGCGGCGCCTCGACCAGGAGATGGTGAGGCTTGGCCTCGTCGAGAGCCGTTCGGTGGCCCAGGCCGTGATCGCCGATGGCCGTGTCACGGTCGATGGTGCGCCGGCGTCCAAGGCCGCCCGTCTGGTGGACCCGGCACAGGCCGTGGTCGTTGCCGGCCCGCCAGCAAGGTTCGTGAGCCGTGGTGGGCTGAAGCTGGAGGCGGCCCTCGAGCGGTTTGGTCTGGACGTTGCCGACCTGGCGGTCATCGACGTTGGTTCGAGCACCGGTGGGTTCACCGACTGTCTGCTTGCGGGCGGTGCCGAGTCGGTGGTGGCCCTCGATGTCGGCAGGGGGCAGCTCCACGAGAGCCTCCGTGACAACCCCCGCGTCGCTGTTCACGAGCGCACCAACGTCAAGTCGGTTGATCCTGAGGTCGTCGGGGCTCCGTTTGACCTGCTGGTCGCTGACCTCTCGTTCATCTCGCTGCGGACCGTTATGGCCGACCTGTTCACCCTGGTTGGTGACGATGCCCCGATGCTTCTCCTCGTGAAACCCCAGTTTGAGGCCGGAAAGCCCGAGGTGGACCGCGGCAGCGGGGTCATTCGGGACCCTGAAGTCTGGCTGAGGGTGCTCATCGAGGTCGAACGGTCGATTCGCGGCCACGGAGCCGCCATCATGGAGGGCATGGTCTCTCCGATTACAGGCGCCGATGGCAACGTTGAGTTCCTGGTGCACGTGGTGCGGGGCGACGCCCCGGAGTTTGATCCGGCGGCTCTGGTCGCCGAGGCCGTGAACCTCACCGGTGGGGGAGGTGCCTGATGGCGGTCGTGGGCCTGGTCGTGCACGAGGACCGCGAGGCTGCAGTCGAACAGGCCGACGTGTTGGCGGCACGCCTGGGTAATGAGGGTCACGAGATCCGCCGCTCGGGCGACGACGGCTTCGGTGCCGGTGGTTCAGCTGAGCTGGACCTGGTGGTGAGCCTCGGCGGCGATGGTTCCATCCTGCGTGCGGTGGGTCTGCTCGACGGTGCGGCGGTGCCCGTGCTGGGTGTCAACTTCGGCCACCTCGGCTACCTGACCGCAGTTGAGCCCGAGGATGCCGTCGATGCCGTGGCGAGGACCCTTGCCGGTGACCACGGGCTCGAGGAGCGGATGATGTTGCGCGTGGAACTACAGAGGGCCGACGGCTCGAGTGTCGCCGTCGACTACGCCCTCAACGAGGTCGTGGTCGAGCGCACTGCCGCAAGCCAGACAGTCCGGCTGGGTGTGTCGCTGGACGGCGATTTCTTTACCTCGTATGCGGCTGACGGGATGGTTGTGGCCACGCCCACCGGATCGACGGCGTATGCCTTTTCGGCCCGTGGGCCGATCGTCGACGCCCTGCACCGTTGCATCCAGGTGACGCCGGTGTCGCCGCACATGCTCTTTGACCGGACGCTCGTGTTGAACCCCTCGAGTGAGGTGTGTCTGGAGGTGCTGGGCGAGCGTTCGGCGACCGGGACTGTCGATGGTCGGGTGCTCGGTGACCTTGAACCTGGTGACCGGGTGGTTTGCACGGCTGCGGATCGTGTGGCGCAACTGGTCACGTTCGGCAGGCGTGACTTCGAGCAGTTACTCAAGACCAAGTTCGGTCTCGAGGACCGCTAGGGCCTGATCTGTCTGTTGCATCTGGCCCGCCCCTGTCGGATGGTCACCCAACCTTGTCGCAGGTGCGTGCGAGGATGCTCCCCATGTTGCTTGAGATGCGCGTTGCCGACCTAGGGGTGATCGAGGAGGTCTCCATCCTGTTCGGCCCCGGTCTGACCGCCGTCACCGGCGAGACCGGTGCCGGCAAGACGCTCATCGTGGGTGCCATCGAGTTGCTGCTGGGTGGCCGTGCCGACCCTTCCATTGTGCGGCCCGGTTCCGACGAGGCTGTTGTCGAGGGCCGCTTTCTCACCGGTGACGACGAGGTGCTCGTTCGTCGGGTAGTGCCACGAGACGGCCGTAGCCGTGCCTATCTCGACGGGCAGCTGGCCACGGCCGCAGCCCTTGCCGACCTGGGTTCGTCCCTTGTCGACCTGCACGGTCAGCACGCCCATCAGAACCTTCTTGCCGGGCCGGCCCAGAGGGCGGCCCTGGACCGCTTCGGAGGTGTCGACCTGGCACCTCTGCACGATGCCGTCGAGTCCCTCGCCGCCATTGACATCGAACTTGAATCGGTGGGCGGAGACGAACGGGCGAGGGCGCGAGAGATCGACCTACTCCGCTACCAGGTGGCCGAACTGGACGATGCGGCCATCGAGGACCCCGACGAAGACGACCGTCTCGCGGCTGAGGCTGCGATTCTGGCCGATGCAGGTGCCCACCGTGAGGCCGCCGGGGCAGCCCTGGTTCTCCTCGACGGTGACGGCCCGGTATCTGAGGCGCTGGCCTCAGCGCTGGGCCACCTGGTCGAGCGTCCACCATTTTCCGACCTGGCCGACAGGCTGGCAGGAATGGGGGCCGACCTGGCCGACCTGTCGGCATCGCTGCGTGTCCTGGCCGAGACCGTCGAGGAGGATCCCGCACGTCTCGACGAGGTTGGGGAGCGTCGGCGCCTGTTGGCCGAGTTTCGGCGCAAGTACGGCAACAGCTTGGTCGAGGTCATGGACTACCACCGCGACGCAGCCGAACGTTTGGCGGGCCTGCTGGACCACGATGCCCGAGCGGCGGTTCTCGATGCCGAGCGGGTTGCTGCCGAAGCCGCCCGTGTGGAGGCTGCCGGCGTGGTCCGCGATGCCAGACGCCGCGCCGCTCCAGATCTGGCTGCACGTATCGAGTCGTATCTGCGAGAGCTGGCCATGCCTACAGCATCCATCGGCGTGTCTGTCGACGGCGAGGCCGGCGATGACGTGGTGATACTTCTGGCCGCAAACTCGGGGGCCGCACTGCTACCTCTGTCCAAGGTGGCATCGGGCGGCGAGTTGGCGAGGGCCATGCTGGCGGTGCGCCGGGTGCTCACCGCCTCACCCCCCACGCAGGTGTTCGACGAGGTAGATGCCGGAATCGGTGGCGAGGTGGCCCACGCCGTTGGTGCCTCGCTGGCTGAGCTGGCAACCCACAGCCAGGTGCTGGTGGTGACCCACCTCGCCCAGGTGGCCGCCTACGCCCACAGCCAGGTCACGGTCACAAAGCGTGATGACGGGGAGATGACTGTGGCCACAGCCACCGTGTTGGGTGACGACGAACGCGTCGTTGAACTGTCACGGATGCTCTCGGGTTCTCCCGAGAGCGGAACAGCGCAGGATCACGCCGTCGAGTTGCTGGCTGCGGCCTCGGCTTCACGCGAAGCGTGACCGGCGACCGCTGCTTCCCTCCGGCCTGCCGCGCGAGCCCGTTGACCCGCGGATAGATTGGGGCCCCGTGACGAAACACATCTTTGTGACGGGCGGCGTCGCAAGTTCGCTCGGTAAGGGCCTCACCGCCGCATCCCTCGGTCGCCTCCTCAAACAGCGTGGTCTCCGGGTCGTCATCCAGAAGCTGGATCCGTACATCAACGTTGATCCGGGCACGTTGAACCCGTTTGAGCACGGCGAGGTGTTCGTGACCGACGACGGCGGCGAGACCGATCTTGACCTCGGCCACTATGAGCGCTTCATCGACGAGAACCTCACCCGCGATTCCAACGCCACCTCCGGGTCCATCTACTCGGCGGTCATAGCCGCTGAACGCCGGGGCGAATACCTTGGACGCACCGTTCAGGTGATTCCCCATGTCACCGACGAGATTCAACGCCGCATCAGGATGCTCACCGGCGAGGCGATCGACGTCGTCATCACCGAGGTCGGTGGCACCGTCGGCGACATCGAAATCCTTCCCTTCCTCGAGGCCATCAGGCAGTTTCGCCTCGACGCCGGCGACGCCAACGTCTGTTACGTGCACGTGACCCTGGTGCCCTACATCGCACCCTCGGGTGAGCACAAGACCAAGCCCACCCAGCATTCGGTGGCGGAGCTGCGTAGTGCCGGCATTCAGCCCCACGCCATCGTGTGCCGCAGCGACGAGCCCATCAGCGACGAGTTGGAACGTAAGATTTCGCGGCTCTCGAACGTGCCGTTCGACGGTGTGGTGAACGCTCCCGATGCCGGCAGCCTCTACGAGATCCCACTGGTGCTCCACGACGAGGGACTCGACGACTACCTCTGTGGCGTTCTCGGAATCGACGCCGGTCCTCCAGACCTCGCCGACTGGAAGGCGCTGAACCAGCGGGTGGCCGATGCCACCACGCCGGTGCGAATCGGTCTCATCGGCAAGTACGTGAGCCTCGTCGACGCCTACCTGTCGGTTGTCGAGTCGCTCAACCATGCTGGCATCCATCACGGTGCCGACATCGACATCGACTGGATCCAGGCCGAGGACGTCGAGGGCCTGCTGGCCGAGAACCGGCTGCGTGACCTCGATGGCATTGTGATCCCCGGCGGTTTCGGCGAGAGGGGCATCGAGGGCAAGATCGCAGCTGCCGGCTATGCCCGCGAGAACGACATCCCGTGTTTGGGACTCTGTCTTGGCCTTCAGTGCATGGCCGTCGAGTTTGCCCGCAACGCCCTGGGTCTCGAGGGTGCGCACTCCAGCGAGTTCCAGCCGGGCACACCACACCCTGTGATCGACCTCATGGAGTCGCAGCGTGATGTGACCGACCTTGGTGGCACCATGCGCCTTGGTGCCTATGTGGCGCAGTTGAAGCCCGGTTCCAGGGTTGCCGAGATCTACGGCGAAGAGGTCGTTTCCGAGCGGCACCGCCACCGCTACGAGTTCAACCCCCGTTACCGCGAGCGCTTTGACGGCACGGGCTTTGTCTGCTCGGGTGAGTCTCCCGATGGGCGCCTCGTCGAGTTCGTCGAGCTCGACGATCACCCGTTCTGGATCGGCACACAGGCTCACCCGGAGTTCAAGAGCCGTCCCGATCGGCCAGCTCCGCTGTTCAGGGCGTTTGTCGAGGCTGCGATGGGCAGGGCCGAGGGCCGCAACCCGCAGCTGCTGCAGTTGGACGAGGTCGACGTCGGAGCAGTCGGCTGACCGCGGGCCTCCGGGGCCTCGTGGGTCGGCTCCCACATCTGGCCCTACGTTTCTTTGGTTCTCTGAGGCCCGGTGGGCCTTCGGCGGTTGACGAGGCCTGGGCCGAGTCGCATCTGGTGCCAGGTGAGGTTGACCTGTGGCGTCGCCTGTCGAACCCCGACCGGCGGCACCTGATGAAGGTGGCGCGCGATGTGGTCGGCGTGTTGGGCGACGCTGAGCGACCGGTGGTTGCTGCGGCGCTGCTGCACGACGTGGGCAAGTTGGGTTGCGGGTTGGGGACCATGGGCCGTGTTGTGGCGACGCTGGCTATTGCCGGCACGTCGCGGTCGACGCTTGAGGCCTGGGCCGGGGGCCGGGGTTTCACGGGTCGGGTCGGCCGCTACTTCTGCCACCCCGAGTCGGGTGCGTTGCTGCTGGAGGCGGCTGGCAGCGACGCTTTCACGGTGGCCTGGGCCCGTGAGCACCAGAATCCGTCTGGTTCCTGGAGTGTCGATGCGAGGCTGGCCGAGGTGCTGGCCGGCGCCGACCGGTAGTCAGGCTGGCAACAGGCCCATATTGGTCTTGGCTCGGCCAACCGTTGCCGATGCGACCTGGCGGGCCTTGTCTGCTCCGACTGCGAGCAGCCGGGTGGTTTCGGCCGGGTCGGCTGCAAGTTCGTTGTAGCGCTCCTGGATGGGACGGAGCATCTCGATGAGGGCCTCGGCGGTTGCGGCCTTGAGGTCTCCGTAGCGTTCGATGCCGTCTGCGGCCTGCTGGGGGGTCTGGCCGGTTGAGGCCCCGAGGATGGAGAGCAGGTTTGATACGCCAGGTTTTTCGGCGGGGTCGAAGCGGACCTCGCTTTCGCTGTCGGTGACCGACCGCTTGACCTTTTTTTCGATTACGGCGGGGTCGTCGAGGACGCGGATGGTGCCCTGGGGGCTCTCGTCGGACTTGGACATCTTGGAGGTGGGGTTCTGGAGGTCCATGACCCTGGCTCCTGTAGGTGGGACAACAGCTTCTGGAACCACGAAGGTCTCGCCGAAGCGGTGATTGAAGCGGATGGCGATGTCGCGGGTGAGTTCGACGTGCTGGCGCTGGTCTTCGCCGACGGGGACCTGGTCGGTGTCGTAGAGGAGGATGTCGGAGGACTGCAGTGCCGGGTAGGTGAAGAGCCCGCCGGATACGAAGGAGGCGCTTTCGGACTTGTCCTTGAACTGGGTCATGCGGCGAAGTTCGCCGAATGCGGCGGTGCATTCCATGATCCAGGCGCATTCGGTGTGTTCGTGCACGTGGCTCTGGACGAAGACGGTGCAGCGGTCGGGGTCGAGGCCTACTGCGAACAGCACCTGGGCCAGCGAGAGGGTGTCGGAGCGAAGGGACTCAGGGTCGTGGGGGACCGTGAGGGCGTGCAAGTCGACGACGCAGTAGACGGATTCGGCCTGGTCCTGGAGGGCGACCCAGTTGTTGAGGGCCCCCAGCAGGTTGCCGAGGTGTACATCGCCGGTGGGCTTGATGCCCGAGAAGACCCTTGCCATGGCCGGTCAGGGTACCGGTGCGGGGCGGGGGTGGTTGGGACCGTTCAGCCGAAGCAGCCGGCGGAGTCCTGGGTGTTGAAGATGTACTCCATGAGGTCGGCGGTACCGGTGCCGAACTGGGCGTTGATCTCGGCGTTGCCCTGCAGGGCACGGATGTATTCGCTGTGGAGGCCGCTGCAGTCGGGGATGGTGGCCATGTTGTCGAGGAAGGCCTTGTAGTCCCAGCCGTACTTGTTCATCCAGTACGGCGACCGGGTGGTGGTTGTCACCGGGGCCGGTGCACGGGTCGTGGGGGGTGCCTCAGACTCACCACCCCACAGGAACTGGCTTCCGATCGCAATGGCGATGAGCCCGGCGAACGCGAAGGCCAGAAACTGGATTACGGGTCGGGGGATGCTGCCGCTGCTCGGAATCGCCACCAGACGAGGCTACAGCGGCCAACAGATCGGCGAAGTCAGGCGGCGGTGTCCGTCGTGTGATGGGGGCCACGGCGTAGGGTCTGGCCTGTGAGCGTCACGGTTTCCACCCCGGTCTACGAGGGCCCTTTTGACCTGTTGTTGAACCTCATCCTGCGCGAGGAGGTTGAACTCTACGAGGTCTCACTGTCGTCGATTGTCGACGCCTACCTGGCCGAGTTGGAGAACATGGATTCGTGTGACCTGGAGATGGCGACCGAGTTCCTGCTGATCGCTGCGATTCTTCTGGAGCTCAAGACCAGGCGTCTGTTGCCGACCGACGACCGGTTCGACATTGACGACGAGTTTGGTCTCTGGGAGGAACGCGACCTGCTGCTGGCGCGGTTGCTCGAGTGCAAGACCTTCAAGGATGCAGCTGTCCAGTTGCGTCGTCTGGCTGCCGATGCGTCGCTGTCATGGCCGAGGCGTGCAGGTCTTGAAGACGCCTTCTTGCATCTGGCACCAGATCTCCTGGCGGGGGTGTCGCCGGTTGACCTGCGCGACGCCGGCCGGCGGGCCCTGGCGCCAAAGCCGGTGTTTCACATCGACACTGAACACATCGCCCCCATAAGGGTGAGCGTGGCCGACGCGGTGTGCCAGATGGTCGACGAGATTCCCCATGAGGGCACTGTCACGTTTAAGAGCCTCACCGAGGGCATGGTCGACCGCATCGCCATCGTGGTGCGGTTCCTGGCGGTGCTGGAGTTGTTCAAGCAGGGCATTGTCGAGATCGACCAGGTGGATACGTTCGGTGATATCCACGTGAGTTGGCGCCCTGGCGCCGACCGGGCCGAGATAGACCTGATCGACGTGTACGAGGGCTGACCCGGTGGGTGACGAGGCAATGATCGGCGAAGACGACGATTCCGACATCAGGCGGGCCATCGAGGCCATCTTGATGGTGTCGGTCGATCCGGTGGCGCCGAATCTGTTGGCGCAGCTGATGGAGATGCCCACGAAGAAGGTGGAGGCCATCTGTTCATCTCTGGCTGATGGGTACGAGGCCGAGGGGCGGGGTTTCGTGCTGCTCAGGGTTGGTGGTGGCTACCGCTTCCAGAGTCATCCGGCCCAGGCCGAGTGGGTAGAGCGTTTCGTCCTGGAGGGCCAGCACAGCCGCCTCACGTCGGCGGCTCTGGAAACTCTGGCGATCGTGGCCTACAAGCAGCCCATTTCTCGCAACCAGGTGTCGGCCATCCGGGGCGTCGATGTCGACACGGTGATCCGCACGCTGCAGCAGCGCGGCTACATCGAGGTGGTGGCGACCGATCCCGGGCCCGGCAACGCCCTCATGTTCGGCACCTCCCAGGGGTTTCTTGAGAGCATGGGCATCGACCAGGTGTCTGACCTGCCGTCGCTGGGTGACTTCGTGCCGGGCCCTGAGCTCGTCGAGGCCCTTGAGCGTGGTTTGCTGGCCGAACCCGATGTGGTCGAGTTGGAGGCAGAGGCAGAGGTCGGTGGCGAGCCTGAATGCGGGTCCGACACCGAGGTGCCCGTCGACGACCGTACGTAGTCGTGACCGAACCTGAAGGGCCCGTCAGCCGGGAGCCGGCCGAGGATGTACGCCTCCAGAAGGTGCTTGCCCGTGTGGGCTTCGGCAGCCGCCGAAAGTGCGATGACCTGATCGCAGCTGGGCGGGTGACCGTGAACGGCGAGGTGGCTGTGCTGGGGCGGCGGGTAGATCCCGAGTCGGCGCTGGTGGCAGTTGACGGTGCGCCGATAGGGGTCCGACCGGGCCTTGTCTACTACCTGCTCAACAAGCCGGCCGGTGTGGTTACGACGGCTGATGATCCGCAGGGGCGCCCCATCGTTGTCGACCTGGTTCCCGGTGAGCCAAGGGTGTTCCCGGTTGGGCGCCTCGATGCCGACACCGAGGGCCTGTTGCTTCTAACCAACGACGGAGAGTTGGCGCATCGCCTGACCCATCCGTCCTACGGAGTCGAAAAGGAGTACGTGGCCGAGGTCGACGGTGAACCCAGTCGGGCTGCCCTGCGTTCGTTGCGGGAGGGCGTGGAGCTCGACGACGGGATGACGGCCGAGGCCAGGGCCTCGCTGATGGATCCGTCGGTCGTGAAGTTGACGATCCACGAGGGGCGCAACCGCCAGGTGCGCCGTATGTGTGAGGCCGTGGGCTATCCGGTGGTGCGCCTGGTTCGCACCCGTGTGGGCCCTATTGCCGACAGGTCCCTGGCGCCGGGTTCGTTCCGTGAGTTGGATGTTGAGGAACTGCGCTCTCTGGAGCAGGCGGTGGCCGACAAACCGGGCCAGTAGCCGATGGGTCTACCGGTAGCATCGACGGCCATGGCAACCCGTCTGTCCCCGGCCGCGGCGCGGCCCGACCTGTTGAGAGTCCGGTCATGATCGGCCGTGCGACCGTTGTGGGCGTGGGCCTTATCGGTGGTTCGATCGGTCTGGCGCTTCGTGAGTGTGGCTGGCACGTGAGCGGTGTAGACAGCGACGAGGCTCGTCTGGCGACGGCTCTTGAGATGGGTGTGATCGACTCAGCGGGCTGGGATCCGGTCGCCGAGGTGACCTTTGTGGCGACCCCGGTTGCCTACATTGCCGATGCGGTCAGTGAGGCGCTCGCTGCCTCGCCGTCGGGGCTTGTTACCGATGTGGGCAGCGTGAAGGTTCCGGTTGTCTCGGCTGTCGATGATCCGCGTTTCGTGGGCGGCCACCCGATGGCCGGCTCGGAACAGGACGGCCTTGAGGGTGCCTCTGCGGACATGTTCGTTGATACCAACTGGGTGCTCACCCCCGGTGGGGGCACCGACGACGCTGCGTTCGCCCGTGTGCGCACGACGGTCGCCTCCCTTGGTGCCGAGGTGGTGACCTTGTCGCCTGATCGACACGATGGTCTTGTGGCGCTGGTGTCGCATGTGCCGCACCTGACCGCTGCGACCCTCATGGGCCTTGCGGCTTCCCGTTCGGAGGAGCACTACGCCGTATTGCGCCTGGCCGCCGGTGGGTTTCGCGACATGACGCGGGTGGCTGCGGGGCATCCGGGCATCTGGCCTGACATCTGCGCTGAGAACAGCCACGCCATTGCCGAGGTGCTCGACGACCTGATCGCAGCTCTGGGGGTCGTGCGCCGTGAGGTGGTCGACTCGGACCGCGATGGCCTGCTGGCCCGTCTTGAGACCGCCAGGGCCGCCCGGGTGAGCCTGCCGACAGGTGCGCCGCGGCCGTCGGAGCTGGCTGAGGTGCGTGTGCCCATTCCGGACCGGCACGGTGAGATTGCCGCCATTGCCACGTTGGCCACCGAGTTGGACGTGAACATCTACGACCTGGAGATTGCCCACTCGGCCGAGGGTGACCGTGGTGTGGTGCTGTTGATCGTCGAGACCGGCCTTGTTGAACGCCTCAAGGGCGGGCTCATGGCCAAGGGCTACAGGCCCACATCGGGCCCGCTGACGTGACCTCCCTCGCCGTTTCACCCGGCGGGCCGCTCATCGGCCGGCTCTCGGTGCCCGGCGACAAGTCCATTTCCCACAGGGTGGTGATGCTGGCGGGCCTGGCCGACGGTACGTCTGAGATTACGGGCCTCAGTGATGGCGATGATGTGGCCCACACGGTGTCCATCGTGGAGGCTCTGGGTGCGGGTGTCGAGGTGGTCGACGGGGTGGTGTCGATCACCGGTGGCGGCCTGGGGCCCGCCGGCGGGTCGCTGTACGTGGGCAACTCGGGCACGGGCATTCGTCTGTTGGCGGGGATGCTGGCCGGTCTGGCGTTCACGTCGGTGCTCGACGGTGACGAGTCCATCAGGCGGCGCCCCATGGACCGGGTGGTCGACCCGCTCCGGGCGATGGGGGCCGACATCTGCGGTGTCGACGGTTCGGCGCTGGCGCCGCTCACGATTGACGGTGGCGGGTTGCACGGCGTGGAGTATGCGCCACCCATGGCGAGCGCCCAGGTGAAGGGTTGTGTCCTGTTTGCGGGCCTGTCGGCCGATGGCCCCACGACGGTCGTCGAGTCCGAGCCGACACGGGCCCACACCGAGGAACTCATGGCGGCCTTCGGCATCGAGGTGATCACGGGCCCTGGCGGTGTGACGGTGCAGCCGGGTCGGCCCGTGGCGTTCACCCACAGGGTTGCCGGCGACCCCTCTCAGGCGGCCTTCTGGGCTGTTGCCGCTGCGATCGTTGAGGGCTCGGATGTCGTTGTGGAAAACGTGTATTCGGGTCCGGTTCGCACAGGGTTCGTCGACGTTCTTGCCCGTATGGGTGCCGACATCACCCACGACGCCGTCAGCGGCGACCTGAGCGTTGGGGCGTCGGCCCTGAAAGGGACAGTGGTCGAGGCCGCCGAGGTGCCCGGCCTCGTCGACGAGGTGCCGGTGCTGGCCGTGGCGGCAGCCTGCGCCGAGGGAGAGACACGGTTCTGCGGGGTGGGGGAGCTGCGTGTGAAGGAGACGGACCGCATGGCGACCATTTCGTCTGAGCTGGGGGCCATGGGTGCCCGGGTGCGCGTTGAGGGCGACGACCTGATCGTGGTGGGTGGGCCGATGCAAGGTGCCGAGGTGGATTCCCACGGCGACCACCGGATTGCCATGGCCAGTGCGGTGGCAGCGCTCGTGGCAGAGGGGCCGACGGTCGTGTCAGGCTGGGAGGCCGTGGACACCAGCTACCCGGCCTTTGGTCGTGACCTTGAGAGCCTGCGGGCATGAGCGACCTGAGGGTCATTGCCATCGATGGTCCCGCCGGTTCGGGGAAGTCCACGGTGGCGCGTGGCGTGGCTGACCGCCTGGGGCTCGGCTATCTGGATACCGGGGCCATGTACCGGGCGGTTGCGTGTGCGGTGTTGCGGCGTGGCGTGGACCCTGCCGACGCCGAGGCCGTCGTAGAGGTTGCCAGGACGATAAATCTGGACCTGACCCGTGACGCATGTGTTGTGGATGGTGTGGATGCCACGGCAGACATCAGGGGTCCTGAGGTGACCGGTGCCGTCAGCGTTGTGGCCGCCAACCCGGGTGTTCGAACGGAGATGGTTTCCCGCCAGCGGGCGTGGGCGACGGAGCGGGGTGGTGGGGTCATGGAGGGCCGCGACATCGGCTCGGTGGTGTTTCCCGATGCGACCCTCAAGGTCTACCTGACGGCCTCGGCCGAGGTGAGGGCACAGCGTCGGGCCGGCGAGGCTGCCGGCCAGGACGTGGCGGCGGTTGGCGCCGACATCGAGCGGCGTGACGCCGCGGACTCGGGGCGTGAGATGAGTCCGCTTGTGGAGGCGCCGGGAGCCGTCGTGGTCGACACGTCAGATCTGGGAATCGACGAGGTGGTTGACCTGGTCGTGGGGATGCTCCCGTGAGCAGTCAGTTGGGACACGATCTGAGCCTGTGGGGCAGGTTCAACTACCGGTTCTTCTGGTCGCTGCTGTGGGTCATCACCAAGGTCTGGGTCAGGTTCACAATTGTCGGTAGGGAGAACCTGCCTGCGACCGGGGCGTACATCCTGGCGCCGGTGCACCGTTCGTATCTGGACACGCCGGTGGGGGGCATGGTGACTGCAAGGCGCCAACGCTTTTTGGGCAAGGAGTCGCTGTGGCGCAACTGGTTCCTCGGTGGGTTCCTCACGATCGTGGGCGGGTTCCCCGTGGAGCGCGGCACGGCCGACCGGGCGGCGCTGCGTGCGTGCCAGGACGTGTTGGAGCGGGGCGAGCCGTTGGTGATGTTTCCCGAGGGAACCCGCCAGTGGGGGGCGGTCGTAGAGGCAGACAAGATGCACGATGGGCCGGCCTTTGTGGCTGCCCGTGCTGGTGTGCCGATCGTGCCGATGGGCATTGCCGGAACCGACTACGCCATGCCGCCGGGTGCGAAGTGGATCAAGCCCGTCAAGGCTGTGATGGTGGTGGGTGAGCCGATTCCCGCACCGGTGGTTGAGGGGCGGGTGCCGCGACGGGTGGTCACCGACCTGACCGAGCAGGTCCGGCAGGGCATTCAGGTGGCCTACGACGAGGCGCTGCGCATCAAGGGCCGGGCACCCCTGGAGTTTCCGGGCTAGTCGGCGGTGCCGCTCAGGGTCAGGGCCTCGAGGGCGGCCGAGGCGTCTATGGACCGGTCGTCGAGGTGGGTGGCCGGTGGTGGTGCCCCGTAGCCGAGGCTGGCGAAGCCCCTCAGGGCCGAGAGCAGGTCGCGCAGGTTGCGTGGTGGCGGGAAGTACTCGTCCTCGTCGGTGTGGCGCACGGCGGTGACGCCATTGGTGGGGGAGAGGGCTGCCAGCACGGCCTCTACGACCTCTTCGGGGGCCGACGCTCCGGCTGTGACCCCGACGGTTCCGGTCAGGTCGTGGGGCAGGTCGCCGGCCCGGTTGATCCAGACGACGCGTTCGCAGCCGGCCTCCTCGGCCAGCTTTACGAGGGCCCGGGTGTTGGAGCTGTTGGTGGAGCCGATGACGACCACGGCGTCGCAGTCGTCGACCATGTCGAGAAGCGCCCCCTGGCGGTTGGTGGTGGCAAAGCAGAGGTCGCTACGGCCCGGTGACCACAGGTCTGGCCAGCGTTTGGCGGCGGCGTCGACGACGCCTTCCCAGTCGCGGTGACTGAGCGTGGTCTGGGCCAGGATTGCCACGTCGTCGCCCATGTCGCCGAGGCTGTCGACGTCGTCGGGGTGTTCGACGCGGTGCATCGAGTCGGGGGCCACGGCGATGGTGCCCTCGGCCTCCTCGTGGCCGGCGTGGCCCACGTAGACGATCTGGTAGCCCTTGGCGGCCCTGGTGCGGACTTCGTGGTGGACCTTGGTGACCAGCGGGCAGACGGCGTCGACTGTGTAGCCACCGCCAGCGTGTGCAGCAGCAACGACCTCGGGGGCCGAGCCGTGGGCTGAGAGCATGACCGGAGCGCCCAGGGGCACCTCGGAGATGTCATCTACAAAGACGACACCCATGGCCTCGAAGCGCTCGACGACGACCTTGTTGTGGACAATCTCGTGGTAGCAGTAGACGCGTTCGTCAAATGCCCGCACCATCCAGGCAAGCGCCTTGATGGCCATCTCCACGCCTGCGCAGAAGCCGCGCGGTTCGGCCAGCAGCACCCTGTCGACGTTCACGGTCGGGACCCTACCTCCCACTCGGGAACGGGCCCTGACGGTGCGTCGGTAGCCTTGAGGCATGTCGACCCCCGTGGTCGTCGCCGTTACCCCAGGCTCACCCGCAGATCGGGTGGGGGTGGTCAGCGGCGACCTGATCCTCTCAATCAACGGCGCCGTTCCGCGTGACGTCATCGAGTACCAGCTGCTTGTCGACGAGCCGTCCGTGTGCCTGGACGTGGATTCTGGTGGCCTTTCTCGGGAGTTGTCGGTTGAGAAGGCTGCCGGCGAGCCGTTGGGCATCGAGGTGGACTCGGCGCTCTTTGACCGGGTGCGTACCTGTGACAACCACTGCGAGTTCTGCTTCATCTACCAGTTGCCGAAGGGGCTGCGTCCCAGCCTGTACGTGAAGGACGACGACTACCGCCTGTCGTTTCTGTATGGCAACTTCACAACGTTGACCCGTTTCACCGAGGCCGACATGGAGCGGGTGGTGACCGAGCGTCTCAGCCCTCTGTACGTAAGCATCCACGCCACCGACCCGGGTAAGCGCACCGAGATGCTGCGCAACCGGCGGGGTGCCACCAGCCTGCGCTGGTTGCGGGCGCTGTTGGATGAGGGCATCGAGGTGCACAGCCAGGTGGTTGTGTGCCCGGGGGTGAACGACGGGCTCTGGCTCGAGGACACCCTGGCCGGCGTGGCTGACCGCTACCCGGAACTGGCTTCTGTAGCCGTTGTGCCGCTTGGGGTGAGTGACCACACGACAGAGGCCCGCATGCGTGCCCACACCGTTGCCGAGGCGGCGGCTGTGGTTGACACGGTCGCCGCATGGCAGGAGCGGTTCCTTGAGGTGCGGGGCCGGCGCCTGGTGTTTGCCGCCGACGAGTACTACCTGCTCGCCGGGCGGCCGTTTCCGGGTGCTGACACCTACGGCGAGTTCGACATGTACGAGGACGGAATCGGCATGGCGCGGGCCTTTGAGATGGAGTTCTCAGGCGTAAACGTGGGCCGTGAGGCGCCGTCGGGGTTCTTTGCCTCTGTGGACGGCGCCCCTGCCGACGGCTACCGGGCGCAGCGAACGGCCGACGGTGCGACGCCTGTTCGCCTCGGGCTGCGGCCAGATGCCCCGGTGACGGTGCTTACAGGCGCGTTGGGTGCGCAGGTGCTGGCCCCCCTTGTGGCGACGCTCGGGCGTGACGAGGTTGAGGTGCTGGCCGTGGAGAACCGCTTCTTCGGCGGCAACGTGGGTGTGACCGGCCTGCTGGTGGGCGAGGACCTAGCCAGGGTGCTGGCCGATGAGCCCGGGGGGCGGCGTTACCTTTTGCCCGACGTGTGCCTCAGCGGTGGACGGTTCCTCGATGGCACGACTCCGTCTGACCTGCCGCGGTCCGTCGAGGTCGTGGCCACCGACGGGGCAGCGCTGCGCAACGTGCTGACCGGGGTTCCCGTCATGGAGGTGGCCAGGTGAAGCCGACCGTTGCAATCGTGGGGCGCCCCAACGTGGGCAAGTCGACGCTCTTGAACCGCATCATCGGCAGGCGTGAGGCCATTGTCGAGGAGCGGCCCGGCGTTACCCGTGACCGCAAGGAGGTCAACGCCAACTGGCTCGGCCGCGAGTTCACCCTTGTCGACACCGGCGGCTGGATGGTCGGTGGCGATGCGCTCGATGACAAGGTCAGCCGCCAGAGCGAGGCGGCAATCGAGGCCGCCGACGTGGTGCTGTTCGTGGTGGACGCCACCGTGGGTGTCACAGAGGACGACACGCGGGTGGCCAGGCTGTTGCGCTCCCGAGCCGAGTCGGTGATCGTGGTGGCCAACAAGGTCGACGACGTCAGCCACGAGGCTTTCATCTGGGACCTGTTGTCCCTCGGCCTGGGCGACCCCGAACCGGTGAGCGCCATACATGGGCGCAACACCGGCGACATGTTGGACAGGCTTGTCGGCCTGCTGCCCGACGAGGTGGATGAGGAGCCTGTCGAGGTGGTCGACGACGTCGAGAAGATCGTTGGCGTGGCGATCGTGGGGCGTCCCAACGTGGGCAAGTCGACGCTGTTCAACCGGCTCATCGGCGAGGACCGTTCGGTGGTGCACGACCGACCCGGCACGACGCGTGACTCGGTCGACACCGTCGTGGATTCCGACAAGGGGCCCGTGCGCTTTATCGACACGGCAGGTATGCGCCGCAAGGCCCGCATCGACGAGGAAACCGAGTACTACTCGCTGGTGCGCGCCCTCAAGTCGCTCGACACGGCCGACGTGGCGTTGCTGGTGATCGACTCCACCCAGGGTGTCACCCACCAGGACCAGCGCCTGGCCGAGCGTGTGGATGCGGCGGGGTGTCCGATAGTGGTGCTGTTGAACAAGTGGGACCTGTGTGACACCGAGCAGCGGGCCGACGTGACCGACCAGGTCGGCCAGAAGCTGCACTTTGTCGGCGAGGCTCCTGTCATCAAGATCAGTGCCATCTCGGGTAAGAACGTGATGCGCCTGTGGCCGGCGCTGTCTGCGACCATCGAGGGCTACCAGACCCGCATCCCGACCCGGCGGGTCAACGACGTGGTGAGGGCCGCCCAGGCGGCGCACCCGGCGCCTGCGGGGGCACGCATCCTGTATGCCACCCAGGGTGCGACCGATCCGCCGACGTTCACCCTTTTCGCCAACCACGAGGTCCCGAGAACCTGGTTGCGCTACCTCGAGCGCAAGCTGCGCGATGACCTGGAGTTGGGCAACACGCCGATCAAGTTGCGGGTCCGCAGACGCTCTGAGTGACATCGGGCGCCCACCCGGGGCTGCCGGGGGGCCGCTGTGTGGGTGGTCAGGAACGTCGATCACGCTGCGGGAGTACGATGGTGGCGGATGCGTACCCCGGTTCTGGTCCTTGCGGGCATCGTGTGTCTGGCAGCCACCTTCGGTTGGGTGCATTCTGCGCGCCACCGTTACCGCCTGGTGCGCCGCATCGACATGGAGGCGGCACCCGATGCCTACACGCTGGCATGGTCCACGTTCCGAAAGGAGGCCCATTCGGCCAGCCTCTACGGCCTGCTCGCCCTGGCGACATTCGTAACGGCCTTCGCCGACGCCGAGGTCGTGTTTGCCCTCGTCGCGGTGCCGGCAATGGTGTCCACGGTGTGGGCACGAAACGGCGTGCGTGAGGCCCGTATGGCCCGCCAGCGGATCGACATCGAGAGGCGTGCCCAGGAGGCCCTCGACCAGGAGGAGCTGGCGCCCAAGGCGTGGGCGGCCCGCCTGGCCCCCGAGGAGTTGCCCGAGTACTCGGGCTTTGAGGTCGGCAAGGTCTACCAGGCGGGCACCGGGCTGATGGCCGGTGACTTCTTTGACGTGTTCAAGGCGGCACCCACCCGTCTGGCTGTGGTCATCGGCGATGTGGCCGGGCACGGCATCGAGTCGTCGATCACCGCCTTCCAGGCCAAGTACCTGCTGCGCACGTTCCTCGCCCAGTTCCGTGACCCCGCCCAGGCGCTCGAGGAGCTGAACCGCCAGATGGCGTCGGTGGACCGCTCCGAGGAGTTCATCTCGCTCGTGGTGCTTGTGTTTGACACCGAGGCCGAGTCGCTGCGCTACGCGTCGGCCGGCCACCCCGCCACGTTCCTGTGGCACGAACGCGAGGTGCGCCCGCTGCGCTCCACCGGGCCGCTCCTCATGCTCGACCCGCAGGGCTCCTACTTCAGCCGTGAGATCCCCCTTGAGCGTGACGACATGGCGCTCATGTACACCGACGGCCTTGCCGAGGCCCGTAACGGAGACGAGCTGTTCGGTGAGGAACGAATCGGCGATGCCCTGCGCCGCAACCCCGGCATCGCCCCCGATGTGCTCTGCAAGCAGCTGCTCGACGCAGCCAACGACTTCAACAAGGGCATCGTCGAGGATGACGTGGCCATCCTGGCCATCCGCAAGACCTGAGCCTGCCGGTGGGGGTGTGAGGCATGCCCTGGTGTGAGTCGTGCGACAGGTACCTGAGCCCCAACGCCGTGTCGGTGGTGGGCACGTGCCCGAAGTGCGGTGAGCGGGTGACTGATACGGACGGGGAACCGGCTGACTCACAGAAGGTGCCGTGGCACTTCTGGCTGTTCGTCGGTGCGGCCGGGATCTACCTGGGGTGGCGTCTGGTACAGGGCGTCTGGTTGCTCGTCACCTGAGCGTGCCCGAGGGAGGCCCGCCGGTAGAGTGACCCGTCCACAGCGGGCTGTGGCGCAGCTTGGTTAGCGCGTCGGTCTGGGGGACCGAAGGTCGGGAGTTCAAATCTCCCCAGCCCGACAAACAAATACCCTGTTTGAGCAGGCGTTTCATCGCTGCTGGGGTTTCTAGGCGGACAACGGGAGTTCGCTCAGGCCGCGAGCAGGCCGCGCGTCGTTGGAAATGGCGTTCTGGAACTGCTCCTCCAACCCTTCCGTCAGAGCCTCGTCGAGCGCGGGGAACAGGTGCCCGTAGGTGTCGAGAGTGACCTTGATCGACGAATGGCCAAGGCGCTCCATGATCGCCCTCGGGTGTGCCCCCTGTTGGATCAGCATGGCGGCACAGGTGTGGCGCAGGTCGTGGAATCGAAAACCATTCAGTCCGAAGGCGTTGACCGCAGGTTTGAAGACTCTCCTGTAGAAGTTGGAGTGCCTCAGAATCGATCCATCGGGCGAGGTGAAGACCATCCCCTTTGGGTCCCTGGCTACGCCACGGAGTTCGAGGTGAGTGGCAAGGCGCTCACAGAGGAAGCGGGGGATCGCAACCGACCGCGCCGAGTGATTCTTGGTGGTCGTGAACACGATGCGCCCGTGGACCTCAGAGACGGACTCACGGACCGTCACGCGGCTTCGCAGCAGGTCTAGGTCACTGACCCGTAGAGCGGCGCACTCGCCCGCTCTGAGGCCAGTGAACGCGGCGAACAGGACGTGCAGTCCGCTCGCGTCATCCATTGTCTCGGCGAGGGCCACGATCGTCTCGGCAGATTCGAACCGTGCCCGGGACGACAGTCGGACCCCGGATGACTTGACATCATCTACAGGGTTCTTCAGCAGGGCACCGTCGCGTACTGCAGCGCCCAGGATCGGGCGCAACACGTTGAGAGCGTTCTTGATGGTTTGGGGCGACTTCTGTGCCTCGGCCATATTGGCTTTGAACCGTTCGATCACTGACCACGAGACCTTCGAGACCGGGCGTGAACCGAAAGCAGGGAGAATCCATCGGTTCAGGATCGACTCGTAACCTGCACGGGTCTTGGGCTTACAGG
>MPLZ02061299.1_pt1 | contig 27226 bp, 15 predicted proteins | sample 1617311 | NCBI WGS metagenome assembly MPLZ02 (sample SAMN05944806, study PRJNA350692) | marine metagenome | biome: marine; feature: ODZ; material: water; isolation source: 160 m water sample filtered on 0.2 um supor filter | place: Pacific Ocean | collected 2012-04-08 | depth 160m m | reverse complement strand
CCCCTCGAGGTCTCCGTGTCCCCCAGCTCCGATTCCAACGGCGGCTTCTCGTGCGCGCTCTACTCGAGCGTCTCTACGGGGGACCGCAGGGTGATGTGCTGGGGCTACGGGGCTAACGGGGAGATGGGTAACGGCGATGCCTCCTCACAGACAGCGCCCGGCCTGACCGATTACGTTAGCCTCGATGCCAGTACCGCACTTGGAGCTGTCGACGGCAGCCAGTCTCTGGCCTCGAGCCCCTATGACATTACGCAGATCTCCCTAGACGCCTTTGGAAAGTTCGGCTGCGCGCGCTCAAACCAGGGTCACGTCAAGTGCTGGGGCGACAACGCATACGGCCAGCTCGGGCAGGGCAACACAACGACGGCCTCCGACGGGGCCAACGAGATGGGCGAATACCTCGCATTCACTCCTCTGGGAGCTAACAGGACGGCAACAGACATCGCTACCGGCAGATATCACGCGTGCGCCCTGCTGGACAACAGCAGCGTGAAGTGCTGGGGCTACAACAGCGCGGGAAGGACCGGTCAGGGGACGGGGACGGGAAACATCGGAGACGCCGTCAGCGAGATGTGGAGCGATAACCTCGCGACAATCGACTTCGGTGCCGGGAGGACTGCGACCGAAATCAGCGCGGGGAGCGACCACACCTGCGCAGTGCTGGACGATGGCAGCGTGAAGTGCTGGGGGAGCAATGGCAACGGCCGACTCGGCATCGGAAACTCGACCAACACGGGCGATGGGGCCAACGAGATGGGGGATGACCTCTCGGCCGTTGACCTCGGTACAGGGAGGACTGCTATCACGATAAGCGCTGGATACGCTCACACCTGCGCCATTCTCGACAGCGGTGTGCTGAAGTGCTGGGGGAGCAACGGCAACGGCCAGCTCGGGCAGGGGCACACCTACGCGGTTGGGGACGGATACGAGGACGGTTCAGACGGCGACTCAGTCCAGTGCCATCCCAGCACCAACGACGAGGAGGACCGGGAATGCGTGGCCCTCATGGGTGACGGCCTCGCCGCCATAGACCTGGGCGAAGGACGAACGGCCGTCGCCGTGTCAGCGGGCTACGCGCATACCTGCGCGATCCTCGACAATGGCAGCGTGCGCTGCTGGGGGAGCAACGGAGATGGCAGGACCGGACTGAACACGACTTCTGGCAACGCCGGCGATGCGTCCGACGAGATGGGCGACGAACTAGCAACAGTAGACCTTGGCAGTGGTCGGACTGCCGTGGCGATAAGCGCGGGATACAGCCACACGTGCGCACTGCTGGACGACCTCAGCGTAGCCTGCTGGGGTGACAACGCCAAGGGCCAACTGGGCATAGGGTCCAGCGACGATGCTGACACCTCGGCCGAGATGGGCTCCGGGCTGCAGAACGCCGACCTGCCGACAACGACCTCGCGGTCAGTGGTCGCCGGCTATTCCCACACCTGTGCCATCATTGAAGACGGCACGATCAGGTGCTGGGGCGAGGACACCAACGGTCGTCTCGGCGTTTTCAGGGAGGACGCCGGCGACATCGGCGACTCCGACGACGAGCTGGGGGGCAATCTCCCAATGACCGACCTGCACATGGTACCTCCCGACTACGACGGGGACGGCTGGATCGACATCTGGGACACCGACGACGACGACGATGGCTACACGGATCTCAATGACGACCTGCCGTTCGATGAGAGGGACTGGATTGACGACGACGAGGACGGTTTGGGCGTCAACATCGACACGGATGATGACGATGCGGAGGTTACGACTGTCGATGATGATACCGATACGAAGTGGTCAGACGCGGAGGAGGCCGCCTGCGGCACGCTGTGGTGGAGCAGCCTCTCCGAGCCATCCGACTACGACGGGGACGGAGTGTGCGATGCAATCGACGACGACGTGGACGGGGACGGCTGGAACAATACCTACCAGACAGAGTGCTACGGCGGCGAGCCCAGCACCTGGTCACACAGAGGAGTGTGGGACAGCTCTGGGGACTGGCCCACTTCTTCTTCCGACTCCCCTTCCTACGGCTATGACTTCCTCCTCTCCGACCACGGAATACGACTCTTCTCCACCTACTATAACGACTACTCCTACTATGGTCTGCTCAAGCACGATGGCAGCACATACGGCTACACTATGATATCCGGTTCCGATTACTACGACAACTTCGCAGTCACGGAACAGAACAGCATAACATACCTAACCAGTGAGCAGTACATCACCCGAGGTTTGGATACAGTCACTTATCTAACTCCAACCTCGACCATGACGGCTTCCACCGCCTCCTGGGGGGCCAGCACGGCTGTGAGCACTGAGGGCGACATGGTAGTGCGATACGACCAGAGCGGTCCGGACATCGAAGGCGGTTACCTGAACGGGACCACCTTCAGCTTCGCAGTCCCCGGGGGCCTCAGTGGGAGTGGCGGGGGGCAATTGGCATTCGGGCCGAGTGGCAAGCTGCACCTGCTGCAAGTCAACCTGACGGCCGCGACCGTCGGCTTCTACCACTGGACAGCGGATGTGGGCAGCGACCTATCTGGAGTGACTTCGGTCACATGGAGTACCCCCCAACTGGTGCTCGAGCGCAACCAGAGTACAAACGCATGGAGTTCGACGGAGTATTCGGCTGCTTACGATCACATGGCTGACCTGCACGTCGCGGCTGACGGCACGGTGTACGCAGGGATGTACAACCAGACGAGCCTCTGGTTCGCCACCTACGATGGGGCGACCTGGAGCAGTGAGGAGCTAGAAGCGGGCACAGGGTACAACGAGGGGGTCGAGATACAGACCAACTCAACGGGGGTGCCATATGTGGCCTGGATAGACCACACCTCGGACGCGCTGAGTCTCTCGCACAAGGACGGAGGTTCATGGACTACAGAGGAGGTATGGCAGAGCAGTGGTTGGGACGCCAGCTCAAGCTATCACCAGTACGGCAAGCTCACCCTGCAATTCGACCGCCAGGACGACCCTTACCTGATGTCGATCGACGCCAATGACAGCGCCTCTGCTATCCTACACCACAAGGGGGTGCTGCTCGACCCATCCTTCACCTTCGAGGCGACGGACTCCAACAGCGACGGGATCTGCGATACCCTGCAGTATGCGGTGATAGACTACGGGACGACCTCCCTTATACTCACGCGAGGGGAGGCAGTCACTCAGACGCCCGCCTTCTCCGGGCTGCCCGTGGTCGAGGTCTGGTCGGCCTCGCTTCCCGACGGGCTGTCCCTCGACAGCTCCACGGGAGTGATCTCAGGGACTCCGGAAAGCGTTGACACCGGGGGGACTGCCTACACGGTGTACTCGAACAGCAGCGCTGCCCCCTACAACGTCACCCTCACGATCTACGTGCGCTCGCCAGTTCCGATACAAGGGGGCTACGGGCAGGTCGGCGATCACCAGTACCTCGCTGCCCTGAACGGCCAGGGCTACACGCAGCACGCCTACGACTCTGATGGCAACCTGTACCACTACGGCAAGTACAGCACGAATAGCGCATGGACCGCCGACGGCATCAGCGTCTCGGGCCTGAACAGCAACGATGCCTACCTAGCCAAGCGCGGATCCAACGGCACGTGGGCATGGGTCGTGCCACTGGACGCGAGCTCGTCAGTCAACCACGGCGAGCTCGTCGTAGACGACTCGGGTAACGCCTACGTCAACGGGTACCGGACTGCCGGCACCATCGACCTCCCAGGAACGGTGCACGACCTGCCTAGCAGGGAGGCTGCCTTCGTGATCTCGGTCGATACCAACGGCAGCGTCAGGTGGTCCGAGGACGCCTACATGGCCTCGGGCAGCTCCAGCGCGAACTGGTACGTCTGGTCGGGGTCCTCAATCAACTCCTACGGGTTCACTAGGATGCATGTCAACGACTCGACGGGGGTTCTGACGTTCGCCGGCCAGGTCTCTAGCTCCTCGTCGAGCGACCGGAGCCTCACCTTCGGCGGCTTGACGCTAGAGATTCCGTCATCGAACTACAACTACAACAGGCCTTTCGTCGCCCGAATCAACTCAACCGGTGATTTCACGTGGGTCACGACGCTGACTCCCGGGTCCACATACCACAGGACGCTCCAAGGGTTAGCAGTGCACGACGACGGTTCTGTAGACGTACTGATACGGACCTACGGGAGCACCACGCTGGGAAGCCATACCGTCTCCTCCGGCACCTACCACTACGTGCTGGGATCGCTCAACGCCTCGGGCGAATGGACGGCCGCCTCGACGATTGTGGCAGAGGACCCAGCTGGATTCGATGCCAACTACGACTCAGCGATGATGGGGGGGACGTCGGAAGGCGGCCTTTTGGTGGCGATGTGGATGGCCAACGACGCGAGTAGCCTGAACGTCACCGGAACCGTGCACTGGTTCAACACGACGTGCTCGGACAGCCTCGTGGTGCTCCGCCTCGATGGCGGGGACTGGGTCGTGGAGGCCTCGAACGAGTACTGCCTGACCAATTACGGGGGGTGGTACGCAGAGTACTACAGCCAATTCCTGGTGGACTCGCAGGACAGGGTCTGGCTATTCCTGGGGGGCGGCTATACGAGCATCGGAAACCACCACCGCATGATGCGTCTCGACTCGAACCTGAACACGGACTTCGAGCAGTACCTAGAGTACAACAACAACGCTGCCAACGCCTACACAATGCATTGGGAGGACATCGCCTTCGACCCGCTTGGGAATGTGCTCGCGAGCATCTACACTAGCACGTCCAGCCTGTACTGGGACGACACGTACCTCGGCAGGACGAGTAGCAACTGGAACTACCAGAACCAGTTCTTCATGGAGACGGCTGGGCACGCCATAGACGGGGCGAGCTTCATCGCCGAGGAGGCGGTTGCTCATGGGGTCTCAGGTCTGAGTGCCATGGGCGCGATGTGCGGACTCAGCTCTTCGTACTGCCTCGAGTACCTAGACAACTGGGCTATCTCACCCGACCTGCCCGACGGGCTGACTCTCGACGCGTCCACCGGAGTGATCTCGGGAACGGCGACGGGAAACATGACGCTGACGAGCTTCACGATGTGGATGAATGACACCACTCTCGGGAACCAGCAGTTCAATGTCTCTTTCACGATCCTCGACGGTAGGCCCACCGTGAGCTACGCCCAAACCGCCTTCGTGCTCGAGCGTGGCACCCAGATTTCCCCAATCGTGCCCACAGGGATCGATGGCGTCATCATCAACTGGACCTTCGTTCCCGAACTGCCCTCCGGACTGAGCCTCGGTGCTAACAACGGAACGATATACGGCACCCCTAGCGCCAACCTGACCGGATCTGACTTCCAGTTGCGAGTCAGCAGCAACGGGGCCACTAGGGAGATCGACTTCAACTTCTCAATCAACGAGCCACTGGCCACTATCGCATACGGCAACGGCTCCTACATCCTACCTAGGGACGGGGTGACGGACATCAGACCCGCCTTGGGAGGCGGGGTTGTGGCATCGTTCGCGATCAATTCTACCGACCTGCCCATGGGACTGAGCTTCAACACCAGCACCGGGAGGATCCATGGAACCCCACTGCTGATCACTGCTAACACGACATACACGGTTTGGGCCAATAATACCGGAGGGTCGGCGAGCACCACCGTCTCGATATGGGTGGTCGGCACCGGACTCACACTGAGCTTCCCCACAAGCGATCTCACCCTGGTTAATGGGACGGGGATGCAGGCATTCGCTGGCCAGACATCGGGCTCCACCCCCAATTCGTGGGAAATCTCCCCCTCGCTCCCAGGGGGCCTATCGTTCGGAAGCTCCAACGGGACTATCTGGGGCACCCCCACAGAGGTGGTTGCCGCTATCGACTACACCGTTTGGGCCAATGCCAGCGGAGGGCAGACCAGTTTTGCCACCGTGAGCATCACCGTGCTCGAGGACACTGATGGGGACGGGGTTCCTGACACAACGGACCCAGACGATGACGACGACGGTTGGTCCGATGCGGATGAGTCCGCGTGCGGCACCGATTCGCTCGATGACTCCAGCACCCCGGCCGACAGCGACAACGATGGGATTTGCGATGCGCTGGACGACTTCGACGACCTAGCGATAGCCCTGGCATACGATGTATCTACACTGAACTTGACAGTCAACCTGAGCGTGGTATCCCTGACCCCCATAACCTCTGGAGGGGACATCACCAGCTGGGAGGTCACTCCGAGCATGCCCGCCGGGCTCTCCCTGAACAACACAACCGGGGTGATCTCGGGAACCCCGACGACCACATTCGCCACCACTGCCTTCACCGTCTGGGCCAATAACACCGGTTACACCTCCTCGTTCTGGCTGAACATCTCCTCGTCCCTGCTCGACACCGACGGCGACGGGACCCCCGACGAGACCGACGAGGACGATGACGGGGACGGGTGGACCGACGCCGACGAGGCCTCCTGCTCCACCGACCCACTCAACGACTCCAGCACCCCGGCCGACAGCGACAACGATGGGACATGCGATACGCTGGACGACGTGGACGACTCCGAGATCTTCCTAGCATACACCGAGTCGTCGCTGGCCCTGACGGTCAACATCACCAACGCCTCCCTCTCGCCGATCCAGAACGGCGGGGACGTGCGGACCTGGGAGGTCGCTCCGGCCATGCCCGCCGGGCTCTCCTTCGACAACTCCACCGGCTCGATCACCGGTATCGCGACCGCCGAGTTCGGCCCGACCAACTTCACCATCTGGGCCAACAACAGCCAGCACGGTGCCTCCTTCGTGGTCGGGATGTCCGCTGAGCTGCTCGACACCGACGGCGACGGGACCCCCGACGAGACCGACGAGGACGATGACGGGGACGGGTGGACCGACGCCGACGAGGCCTCCTGCTCCACCGGCCCGCTGAACGAGACCGACTACCCGACCGACTCGGACGGGGACGGGGTGTGCGACAATATAGATGACATCGACGACTCGCCCGTCTTCCTCGTCTACAGCAGCACATCGCAACTCTTCTTCGTAAACGAGCCAATCACCCCCCTTGTGGCCAATACATTCGGTGGTGACGTGCGAACTTGGGAGATATGGCCATTCCTGCCTCCGGGACTGGCACTCAATGGTGAGACTGCTCGAAGCACTACTTCTGACGGGACAATCTCAGGTGCACCGATGGTGGTTTTCGACATGCAGGTCTTCACTATTTGGGCAAACAACTCGCAGCATTCCAGCGCAGTGGAAATCACTCTTCAGTCGGTGGTACCCGACCCGGATGACAGTGACTTCGAAATGATCTACCTCGTCGATTTCATGAACCTCACTACTGACCTCGACGAGACCTACCTCGTGCCGGAAATCTTCGGAGGCAATATCACCTCGTGGTCGATTTCCCCCCAACTGCCCGAGGGATTGGACTTCAATACTACGAACGGACTGATTACTGGAGTCGTCGCAGTCGAGCTCAATGCCACCACATTCACGGTTTCAGCCAGTAACTCGCTATTCCTCCACACGCATGACATCACAATCTCAGCGAAGTTGCTAGACACCGACGGCGACGGGATTCCCGATGTCACCGACGAGGATGACGACGGGGACGGTTGGGGCGATGTAACGGAGGAGGAATGCGAGACAGATCCACTGGACGCCATCTCCAAGCCCGGCGACTACGATGGGGACGGAGTGTGCGACCTCGCCGACGAATTCGACGACTCGCCCATCGTGTTCTTCTACGCGAGCGATCGCTTGGAGTTGACGGTCGGCTTAGAGATGGAGGCGCTCGAGCCTAGAATCGCGCCTAGCGCTGGTGGAATTATCGGCTTCAGCGTGGTACCGGACCTTCCCCCGGGCCTGTCGATGAACAACACCACAGGCGTGGTATCCGGTACCCCGACCGAGCCCTACGATCACCTCGTGCTGGAGTACTCCCACATGTTCACGGCGGTTAATGGCCAAAACAGCTTCAGCTACACAGTCGACTTCATCATCCTCGCACCGATAATCGAAAATCCCGACAGCGACAAAGACGGTTGGAGTGACTCTGACGAGCTGGAATGTGACAAGGACCCCTTTGACCCCGTCTCCTTCCCCGAGGACATCGACCTCGACCTGGTCTGCAACCATATCGACGAGGATGACGACGGGGACAAGATCGGCGACCTCATCGACGCGTTCCCAAATGACTCCACCGCCTGGGATGACACTGATTCCGACGGTATGCCAGACGAACTGACCTGCAAATACTCCACTGACTCGACCAACTGCACTCCCATTCTGATTGAGGACATAGACGATGACAACGATGGCTGGATGGATCTCAACGAGACCAACTGTGCCACGGATCCGAAGGACAATCTCTCGATCCCTGCCGACGAAGATGGAGATGGTGTGTGCAACCTGCTGGAGGAGTACGTACCTCCTGTCGTGCACATCCTTTGGATTTGCTGCGTCCCAATCCTGTTGCTGCTACTTCTCCTGTTGTGGTTGCTCAACCCGTTCGAAGTCGAAGAGAGCGAGATTATGGGGCCAGAACCCCAATTCTCCTCCACAGAACGCGGCTGGATAGGAGGAGGAGGTGAATACGACGACCCGTTCGTGCTCAGGGAGGTCACAGGAGTCAAGCCTGGCTCCTTCGCAGAGAGCCATGAGATAATCAAGGTCACCAATATCACACCACGACTGATGTGCGACTTCATTGACATGGCTTCGGAGGAGAACGGCAGTCGGTTCAGCATGAGGAGCATCAAATCGAGCTCAAGGGGGGAGGTTGAGTTCAGGCTACAGTTCAGAGACGACCAATTGACCCCAAAGACCACTTCCTACGAGGGCCTGATTCGATTCGGCAAGGCCACGGTGTACTTCGTGTGGTCCGTGGAAGTAGAGGTCACAAAAGACACTCCTGAGGAAGAAATTGCCAAGAAGAAAGCAGCCAAGATTGAGCGCGAGGCCAAGCGTAAGGCCGCCGTGGCCGAGGAGAGGGCTAGGGAGGCCGAGTGGAAAGCGTCCAAGATTGAGCGCGAGGCGGCCCAGAAGGCATCCAAGATTGAGCGCGAGGCGGCCCAGAAGGCCTCGGAGGCTGCAGAGAAGGCCGCCGAGATAGAGCGCGAGGCGGCCCAGAAGGCCTCGGAGGCTGCAGAGAAGGCCGCCGAGATAGAGCGCGAGGCGACCCAGAAGGCCACCGAGATAGAGTTCGAGGCGACAGAGAAGGCCGCCGAGATAGAGTTCGAGGCGGCAGAGAAGGCCGCCGAGGCAAAGGAGGCTGAGGATCTCGAGGAGCAGCGTGCCGCAGAAGAGAAGGCTGAGATGGAAGCTGAGGAGAGGGCAAAGGAGGCTGAGGAGAGGGCCGCTGAGATAGAGCGCGAGGCGGCTGAGGCGAGGGCCATGCTCCGCAAGAAGGCCGAGAGGCGAAAGGCTGCGGAGGCCGAGGAGAGGGTCAGGGAGGCTGAGCGCGAGGCCGCCGAGGAGGAGGCCAGGGGGGCGGCTGAGCGCGAGGTTGAGCGCGAGGCCGCTGAAATTGAAAGAAAGAAGGCTGAGAAGACGGCTATAATCGAGCGTGAGAAGGCTGAGAAGACGGCTATAATCGAGCGTGAGAAGGCCGATAAGGCCGCGGAGGCCAAAGAGTCACTGCGCAAGAAGGCCGAGGAGCGCAAGCGGAAGCTCGAAGAAGAAGAGAGAGTCAGTCGGGAAGATAGGAAGAAGGCTGCAGCCAGAGAGGAAGAGGTAGAGGCAGAGATTGCCGAACGGCACGCCAAGTTGGAAGATCTCGAGGAAGAGGAGAGGAGGAAAGAGAAAACCCTTCTTCGAGTTGCTGGGAGGATGAAGAAGATTGACTTCGGAAAAATAGGATTCGCCACTCATGCCGACAAGGACGACTTGGATGAAATCGATGGGATTGGTCCTTTCATAGAGGAGAAGCTCAATTCACTGGGAATCTACAAATTCTCCCAGATCGCCAGAATGGACTCGGAATTGGAGGACCGGGTCAATGAGGCGATAGAGTTCCTACCTGGCCGAGTAAAGCGCGACAGGTGGGTCGATCAGGCCAACGTTCTGGCAGCAAACCCAAATTTGTCAACGGGAGAGAAGGGGTTTGGCGTAGTGAGTTTGGAGGCTGAGCATCAGGCCGTCGAGGCAATGGCAATGCTCCGCAAGAAGGCCGAAAGACGCAGATCAATGGAGATGGCTGAGAGGGCTCTGGCGGGAGCACAGCGTCGTGAGGCCGAGGAACTCGTCCGAAAGAAGGCCGAGGCGCGAAAGAGTCTCGAGGACGAGGGCAAAGATATTCTCGACAAACTTTGAAGGAGGGTTGGGCTGATTGATACGAAACCATTTGAAAGAGGCGTTTGTCGCGAGGCGGGGAGGAAAGCATGGCTGATTCGATGACTGAGGTAATTGAGCCCCTCATGGAACTGTTCGAGAAGATTGAGGAGATAGGGGTCGTCGCCCAAGTGGGCGCTACCCTGGGGCTAACTCTCTTCGGCATGCTGTTCACTCGGTATGTGCTCCTCAAGATGGCCTGGAAGATTGTCAAGCAAACGGAGGCAGAGTGGGACAACGAGGTTCTCGAGCCCATTGCCAACCGATTGTATGTGTTCATCCTGATGGCTGGTGTCGAAGTGACGATGATGTGGACGCTCGGGAGGAAAGACGAGATCTACGCTGCAGTCGCCCCTTACTTCTCAGCGGTGTACATTGTCGTCTCGGCTTCCATTATCAGCGTTGCAATCAAGCATATTGTTCCCGCTGCCATGGAACGCTACAACACAAACAAGACGGTCGCAGTCACGGGAGGCAACCCGCTCGTCGTATTCTCCTCACGGGGGCTGGTCTGGTTCCTCGGCCTGTACCTAGCCTTCAACGAGATTGGTATCGAGCTCTTGGGACTGCTCGCCTCACTCGCTGTCTTCTCCCTGATCATCGGCCTAGCAGTACAGCAAACGCTCGGGAACATGATCAACTCGTTCATGCTTGCTATCGACCAGCCTTTCGAGGTCGGGGATCGCATAGAGGTCGCTGGTGTAACAGGTACCGTGATGTCAGTAGGAATCCTCTCGACTAAGATCCTAACCCTCAACGAGCAGCTCGTCGTCATTCCCAATAACCGACTCGTCGACTCCACCATTACCAACTTCGCAAGAGGGGGGGGCGATGGGATAGCCACTAGGGTGCTGCTTCACCTTGACGTTGGCGTCGATTACGAAGAGAACTCCGCCCATGTCAAGCAGGTCATGATCGAGGTCGCCAAGAAATGTCCCCAAGTCGAGGATGATCCCCCCCCGAGGGCCTTGCTCAGGGAACTTGGCGAATTTTCCAAGATCTACAGGCTCTATGCGTGGATAGTCGACTACGGCGAGGAGTTCCGCGCTACCGACTGGATGCTTAGAGAGATTGACAGGAGTTTCCAGCAAGAGGGAATCAGCATCCCCTACCCAGTGACAGTCGAGCTGCCCGCCAAGCCGTCCCCATTCCCAGAGGGCGAGCGAGGGGTACAGTTGCGCCGTCGCAAAACTACTCGTCAGCACGTAGCGAGAATCAAGATGCTTCGCGACGAGGCGGAGATGGAGGAAGAGAGGGGGACGGCTAGGGTGGAGCTTGAATTACTCCAAGAAAGGCTTACTGAAGGGGACATGAGGCGATCTGAGCGTGAGATTGTGGAGAATGACATTCGTGCCCTCGAGACCCTGCTAGGACAATTCTCTGAGTGACAAAAACCTGCGAAACCTCTTCAAGCCTAGCCTACAGAACGAGGACGATGAAAGCAGAGGATTCACAAACATCTGCACAAAAGGCGGGCCTGAAACTAAGTAATCGAAACGAGTCTGGAATCTCTAGGGAGAAAGTAGAGTCCCCCCCAGATAAAGATGGGGGGAAATCGACAAATTCGTGGAAATACGTCATGCCTGACGGTAAGGCAATAACTGAAGAAAAGCAGATTGATTTCCTGAATTCCCTCGCAGTTCCCCCCGCATGGACAGATGTGTGGTTCTGCTCAGACGAGGATGGGCACATCCAAGCCACCGGTAAGGACTCCAATGGAAGACTCCAATACCGATACCACCCGAAGTGGAACGAGTACAAGTCAATATTGAAGTACCAGAATGTGGATGAATTTGCCATCGCCCTAAACGAACTAAGGAGGGAGGTCGGAGCAGACCTGAACTCCAACAAGATGCTCAGGGACAAGGCGGTGGCGATCGTCGTCTGGCTTATCGACCGATACCATATCAGGGTCGGCTCGGACCAGTACGCCCAAGAGAACGAGTCTTACGGACTTACCACTATCCGAGAGGGGCACGTTAAGTTCTGGAAGGGAAAGAAGGCTTTGGAGGGGGAAATTGATGCTGTTCTGAATTTTGTGGGTAAGTCGGGAAAGGAGTGGAAATTACTCATCAAGGACGACAATATAGCCAAACTGATCGAAGAATCGGGCAAGATTGGGGGCAAGGACAAGTCCCAAGACTTGTTCAGGTACATCGACGAGAAAGGCAACGACTTCGACATCAAGGCTGAGCACATCAACGACTACCTAGAGAAGTACATGAAACATAGATACACGGCCAAGGACTTCCGAACCTGGGCCGCGTCATGGAAGACTGCAGCTAGGCTAGCCATGGTGTCCGAAGCAAGTGAATCTGAAATCAGAAAGCTACCGAAGCTGTACGACAAGGCGGTGGAGGTTTCGGAGGAAACGGGATTCCCCCCCTACATCAGCTGGAAGGGACGGACCCTGAAGGGGACGGAGGGTCTCGCCAAGCTGGCAGAATCGGGGAAGCTCCCGGGAGGGAGCGAGAAGGAGAGGAGTGCCACTATGCTAGCTGTGATTGACACTGTGGCTGCAGATCTAGGGAACACCAGGGCTGTTTGTAGATCATCATACATTCGTCCGATGTTCATGAACGACTGGGAGTCAGGTATTTTCTTGGAGAGGTGGAGCAAAGCCAAGAAGGGCACAGAAAGAGGTGAATGGCTGGCTGCAGACGAAGTGGCGGCCATCAATTACATGAGGGCCCACGAGGATGATGAGTTTGACTTCTCTAAATAGAAGGCCCCGATACGGCACAGTTGAAGCGAAGTACTGCCCGCAAAGCCCATGAGTGGCACTGCAAACCGACGCCTCGACCTCTTGGGTTTCCTATGCCCCGTTCCCGTCCACGAGACCCGGCGGGCTGTCGAGGCGAGCGAGGAGGGGGATGTTCTCGAGGTGGTGTGCGACGATCCCGAGACCCTGCACGATATCCCAGCCTTGTGCGATAGGATGGGGATAACCTTGGAGAAGGTCGCAGAGAGGTCGGGCGAGTACACCTTCGTGATTAGCAACATGGCTGCGAGTCTGTAGCATTCAAAGGGACCTTGCCTTTGGGGTGCCTGTGAGCGTTCCCGATCTCTATGAAATAGAAGATATCCCCGCGGATGCTCGACTGCCAACCGGGCATGGAGACTTCAGAATCAGAGTTTTCCACGAGGATGAAACTGGCCTCGACCACGTTGCCCTGTTACTGGGGGAAATGAGCGGCCCGGACCCCGTTCTGGTCAGAGTTCACTCCGAATGCCTGACAGGGGACGCGTTTGGTAGCCTGAGATGCGACTGCGGGGCTCAGTTGGACTCTGCACTGCATCAAATTCAAGATTCGGGCTGGGGCTGTCTGGTCTACCTCCGTCAGGAAGGTAGGGGAATTGGGCTTCATGCTAAGATCCAAGCATATAATCTGCAGGACAGGGGGGCCGATACCACGGAAGCCAACTTGATTCTAGGGCATCCTGTTGATGCGAGAGATTACAAGATAGCCTCAGAGATTCTCGAATCGGTCGGCATCGAAAGGGTATGCCTGCTCACCAACAACCCAGAAAAGGCCAGACAGTTGACGGAGAACGGAATTAACGTCGTCGAGCGGAGGCCCCTTGTAGTCGGTGTTGGCAAAGACAACAGGGGGTATCTGTCCACCAAGGCGGAGAAGATGGGGCACGAGATCGGCGAAGAAGTCCTGAACGGTGAATAGTGGGGCCGTGACCGGGACTCGAACCCGGGCCGGCGGGACCACAACCCACCGTGCTAACCGCTACACCATCACAGCCAAGTGTGCCCCTAGCGTGAGTCGACCCGTATATCAACCGTTATGCATGCACCCCCACGACGCACCATCCACCAACGCCTTGAAGCGCGGCGCGGGCTCGTTGAGGTTCGTGCTAGGTGCTCAAAGGACGTCCTCCGTTCTGCTCTCAGTGCTAATGCTAGCCTCAGCCTCGCCAATAGGACTAGCAGATTCAGTGATCTCTGCGGAGTCAGTGAAACTGCTAACTGCAGGAGGCTTTGATGACCAGGGGGAATGGGCGATTAGCAGTACCACCGGATTCTCCCAGGATCAAGCGGAATTTACCGTTGGAATGGTCGCAGATAGCGAACTATCGTTCACTCATGCAAGGCCAGACAACTTCGCTGAATTCACAGCATGGGCCAGCTCGAGCTCCACGGGCTCGAACGCGACCTTCGGAGAACCGGACGATTTCTACTCTTGGTCGACAGGTCCGACCATCACGATGAGTGGCTACTCCTATTCCGGACTGCATGACCTGATAATCGAGAACGTCTCCCTAGTGCTGTACTTCTCGATTCCAGACGCGTTGAATCAGGATGAGGTCAACGTCCTGATGCAGAATCACGGTGCTGATAGACTGGTCCAATCGTACGCAAAGACCCTAGGTGGGGTCGATAGGATGACCAATCCCCTAGTCACCCCTCTCGACGAATATGTCGAGTGGGACTGGGACAAGGTGGAGGACACCCAGTTCACCGTCGACTACGTCTCAGTGGGAACGGATGACGACTCGGAGGTGAGAGTCGATGCAGTCGGTCTACGAGTAAAGTACCACCAGCCTTGGTACTCCTTCGAGAACGCCAAGGCGCTGCACACTGCCATTGGTATCGAGGCCCCGGTATTGGATTTTGGCCCATTCGACGGGCATATAGCTGGACTGGCGCAAGAATCGTGTGGCCTGACCCCAGATGGGACGGGGGAGGCATTCTGGACCTTCGAAGTCGAAGTCCCGCCTCAACAGGAGTTGGGCAGGTTGCACACCTATGGAGATGGAAACCACACCATTTCAGTCCTGTCGAATAGTGCCGATGGTGGCTTTGTCGAGCAGGAATCGGGCGAACTCCTGGGGAATTCCCACTCGTCCCAACTCATCCGAATCGACATCGAAGACGGATGCGTTTCGGGTGCGAGGGTGGACGTCAACGACCCACAACTGATTGTCACGGGAAGTATCGCGGGAAAGATTGGCGGGCTTGCGGCCTCGACAAGCTACGTCCGCTTCGCCATTGGCAGCTTCCTCGTTCACTCCCATCCGATGGAACTCGGTGAGTTCGCTTTCAGCGTCCCTATCGGGATTGGGCTCCCTGAGGTCGGTGGTACCTTGGAAGTTGGCATCGCAGCACGTTTCCAGTGGTCTTCTAACGGGACAGCGGAGACTACCGTCGTACACATCAAATCGATGTCCATTTCGGGCGGTTACCACGTGGAGTGGGATCGCAATCCCGAGTGCCTGGCCATGGATGACCTGCACCTGCAAGAGGACGAAGGCGGCCTGATCATCGCTATGCCATCTCGTTGCACGGACGACATCACGGCTGGAGAAGCCCTTAGCGTGGCAGCAGATAGTACAAACACCAGCCTTGTGGATGCCTCCGGAGAGGGCCATAACCTCAGAATTCAGCCAAATGTGAACTCGTATGGCTCTGCTACGGTGAATGTCTTGGTCAGCGATGAGCGCGGCAACTCATGGTCGGATTCATTCATCGTCAATATCGCCCCGGTTCCTGATCCACCCGTGATCGAGGGACTACCACTGACCGTTTACATCGAGCTCGGCGAGACCGGAACCATCGAACTAGATATCTCCGACCCGGACACAGACTCACTCGTCATCTCGACAAGTAGGTCATGGGCTACGGTTAGTCCCCAGAGGGTTCTATCCCTGACTCCGGTGGAGCCGGGCACGCAGACTCTGAGGCTCACGGTCAGTGACGGAACGACGGAGTTATCACAGGATATCGAGGTGATAGTTGCAGCCAAGCCTGACCTCATTGTCGAGTCCGTTGAAGTGAGATACAGTGGAGTCGCCTCAAGCTCGCTTGTCCGAGGCGATGTAGTGGAAATAGTCGGTTTCGTGAGGAACGAAGGCCGTGGAGCTGCCTACAACGTGTCCTTTCACTGCCGTGTCAATGGTGTTCTCGTTGGCTCTGATTCGATAGACTCAATCGATCCTGGTGGCCTGAAGATGGTCGTTTGTGATGCACAACTCAACGAGGCGAGCCCCGAATTGACCATCATGGTTGAAATCGACGGCACAGCCTCGATTCAGGAGACTGACGAATCCAACAACCTGCTCGAGGCCATCATTTCAGTGGAACAGCCAAGCGACTCAAGTGAACGGTCCAATCCCGGCAATATGGTGATTTTCATCTCTGTATGCATCATTCTCGCTTCCCTGGTCTTCCTCCATATGGGCCCCCGTAGGGTGAAGAAGGATTTCGAACGTCGGAAGTGAGCCCAATGGCACCTCCTCCGGCGGGACGTTTGGCCGATAATCAGTGAAATCTAGGCAATTGTTATACCGAGAGTGTAGGCAAAATTGGAGTACCGCGCTCGGCTGTTTCGGCGGCTGACCCGGTGGTGTGTGTGCAAAAATGATGGTACTGAAGATTCGCCTGGAGACGGACGAGTGGATTTACGAAGAGCATGAGACGGCCTGAGGGCTATCTCGGTTCTTTGACCCAAGTCTGCGGGTAGACCCCTGGAGGCATCATTACTGTCTGGGCTGTGGCCACCTGTCCAGCCCTCATCCCCGGCAACGAATCCGTGGCCACGCTCAAGGTCGCAAGGGCCACGACCTCCCCCTTGAGGCTGGAAATTAGTGCGGTGGATCCAGTTGGCAATCCCTTGGGAGTACTGACAACGCCCGGCCTAGCTAACGGGGCGCCGTGTGATATCGCGGCAACCGCCCCATCCTTGACTACGATTCTGGGGAGGCCTTCCAAGATGCTCTCCACAGGGGCGATTATCCGGGCCAAGCCTCTGCCCCGATCGTGTTCTCGCCAAAGGAAGGTCGCATCGGTAAGTTGTTGCATTGTGCAAGCCATCGTGTCGTCGAAGCTACCGCTGCCCTCCCTGTGGAGTTCCAAGAGTTCACATTTGGTCCCCATTAGTAGCCCAATGTCCTTGGACAAGGTGCGCACATAGGTGCCGGCATCGCATTGGAAAGTGATGACGAATACCCTGCTCGCTTCATCGGCATCGATGAGTTGGGCGGATCGGATAATGCGTGAACGAACCTGAACCTTGACGGCGGATTCCTTTGGTGGGACGTTGTAAATCTCCCCTGTCATACTCTCCAGTAGGCTGGAAAGTGCTGCTAAATCAACTTCATTCTTGAAGCGTAGAACGCAGACATAGCGCTTCGGCTTCTTCAGCAAGACTCCGGTGAGCTTGGTAGCCCTCCCGCACAACATAGTCAGAAGGCCAGTGGCAAATGGGTCTAGGGTTCCGCCGTGGCCAATCTTTGCAATTCCAAGGAGGTTCCTTGCCCAAGCTGCCAATTGGTGGCTCGTTGGTCCCGGGGGTTTGTCAATTAGAATGACACCGCACCCCAGGAGTTCTTCCAATGGGCGGTCTTTTGGATTGCAGCCATAAGACGGGTTCGTCTTTGCAGACGGGTCGAGGACCCAGATCTCATCTTCAGACATACACCCTCACTTTCCCAGATTAGCATCAACTATGGCGAAAACCTCGTCCTCATCCTTCTCATCCGCATCGATGACTAGGTTGTAGGGGGAGAGATCGTCGAGGTCTATGCCATAGAGGATACGATAGCGCTCCATATCATCCCTCTGGCGCTGCCTAGCGCGCTTGAGGCAGTCCTCGAAGTCGCCACCCTCCCGATTTTTTATTCGGTGAGCCCTCTCCCCCTCAGAGACAGTGACCCAGACCCTCAGGCAGTCGATTCCCGTACGATAGGCCCACCAACCACACAGTCTGCTCTCGATGATCTCGGGAGAGTCCTCTGCGGACATCAGTTCCTGCAGCAGGGAATCCAGAGCCCTATCAATTTCCAAGTCACCCTTGGCCGCTGCGCTGAGATCCTCGACTGAGATCCCGCGGCGGGCCGCCTCCTTTCGGAATACATCGCCACCATTGAGAGATCCCCATCCGTATGCTTGAGCGAGTTTGCCGACAAGGGTCGATGTGCCGCTGCCCGGAGGACCGCTGATGGTTACAATGACCATAATCTCACCTCCACTCGTTGCGGCAGACCTCGCACCTCAGAACACCTTTGGGAGTCCTAGAAATCAAGTAGGAGTCGCACGAAGGGCAGGTAGTGCCTTCCTTCGGGGGGGCGGCGTGAAGGTTTCCCGAGCGAGCTTGAGGGGCTAGGTTCGCTTGCTTGCCAGTCTTCCTCGGGCCCGCCCTCCTCTGAGCACGACGAGCCCTCTGGGAAGGCGAACTCGGCTTCCTCTCATCCTCCAGCATGTGGATGAGTGGCTCGGAAATCTTGTCACCTGATAGGACGAGGGGGTGCTTCGAGAACCTGAAGAGCTTGATGTGGCGATCGACAATCCTACCCAAAGGTGCGCTCATGGCGATGTAAGTCGCAATCCAAGCAGGGAATATCCACATTACCCTTGAGTTGAAGCTCCACATCGGTTTCCAAGGCAGGCTGACGAATCCGACCTTGAAAACCTCAACAGACCCAGCCATCCAACTGAAAATAGCGATGATGAAGACCATTGTGAACATCATCGGCTTCATCATATCGGACTGCATCTTCATCTGCTCGGGCATCATCTCCATCTGCATCTTCTGCATCTTTTCCGCCCTCGCCGTGTCCCTGGCCATTCTCGCCTCCCTGAGTTGCTTGGTGACCTGGCGGCTCCTATGGGAGAAGTGGGCCTGCTGAAGGGGATCCATGAAAAAAGAGCGAATCACCGTGTTTACTACCATAATCGAGGAGCCGACGATGAATACGGTAGGCACGAAGTAATCTTGGTGGAATGGCAACAATGGCTCTATGACGATTCCAGCGCCGTCTGAGAGAGCAACGCGGATTCCGGGATTCACCATCAGTATAACCATCATACCCAGAAGAAAAAGCATCGGGACCATCATGGATGACATGGCATCGGCCTGAGCGTCACCACCGGGCTGCGCTGAGGCCATGTGCATACGGCAAAAAGCGACAAGAATAACACTTCGGTGGGTGATTCCGCAAGATCTTCATTCACAGAGAGAAGGTGAAACCACACACAGGGCACAGCGAAGCCCCGATTCCCAAGTCCCCACCGCAGGCAGGACATGACTTTCCTGCCGGGATAGGCTCGGCCTCTTCCACCTCGGCCTCTACGGGCTCGTAGTCCTGCGCCTCTGCCAAATCTTCATCGAAAATGTTCTCGTCATGGGTCGTATAGTCATCGGCGTGGTCGGCCTCGACGCCATTAACGTAGGCTTTGGAAGGCGCGGGTATGGGTTCGGGTTCCTCGCGCTCGATCCATTCCGAGATGTTCGGTTCCTCGTCAACCTCTTTCCCGAAGGTGGCACCATGGAAGTCCTGGGCGTCGGTTACCTTGTACTCTGCTTCCGGATCGCCTTGTATGGAGTACAGCACCTCTACGCGCTCGTCCTGCTGGATTCTGCCGACGGCCCAAGTGACTTGGTTACCTTCGCGAGCAGACTCTTTGGTCATCGAAGCGTCCCTCTCCCCCTCCTTGTCAGAGCGGACAGTTGATCCATCTATCGTGAAGGTTCCCGGGACAACGTCGTGGAGCGCGAGGTCATCTAGGGCGCTGTCTGAGTTGTTGTGGAACATCAGGAGTATCTCGTACCGCCCCGGGGCCCCCCCTGGGAAGACCTCTTTGCCAGTGCTGATATTCCTCCTACGATGGACGACACTAATTTTTGGTGGTCGCTCTACAGCCCTAGTAGCTACCGGTCCGAACCTCTCCGAACTGAAGTCCACCTTGATCGGGGCGGCTAGCATCTTGTTCCTAGGAGATGGATCTGGGGCGTGAAGGGGGTATCTGATGATTAGGGTCTTTTCTGGCTGAAGCCCGAGAGGAGCCGATGTTCCAACGGTAATTCGCATTCCGTGACCCTCGCTATCGGGGGAAATGTGCTTCTCCTCCAATTGGATGCCGTTGACAACTTCAATTCGATACTGGTCTTCACTCAATTCCGAGCCATCGATCTCAATGGTGACTTGCTCAGTCGATGGGGTCTCGAAGATTCCGGGGATATCGTCGAGGATCCGAATCACATTGATGATAGAGGAGCCCGTGTTCTCAAACGTGATCACAGTCTCGATGTCAGATGATACGTAGGACTTGATTCGGGACTTGTCGTATCTCTTCTGGAGAATAGCATCCAGCACTGTCAACTGCTGCTCCTTCAATTCCACTGAGCCCGAGGAATGCACCGAGACTCTAGGCAGAATCGAGAAGCGCACCTCCTGCGTGAAGCTCGGTTGGTCGTCTGATTCAACACGCTGCACCATGGAGTCCCACCTTCCTTCAGGAGGCACGTCCTGGCGAACATCGGAGACATCCAGAATCGGCACATCCCTCCCAGCGAGTCTGACAGTCGCCCCAGAGAGGGCCACCACGAAGGAAGACTTGTTCTCGAAAACACAGGTGCAGTGCCAGACCCCAGGTCGGTCGTCTTCGATGGCTGTGACATATGAGAACTGGCGTCCTGAGCTATGAACCCGGTCAAATCGCGTTCTGGACACCGTAGCCTCGGCCGAGTAGGACGCTGAGCAGACTCCCGCACGAATCTTATCAATCGCATCAGTCATGACGTTGGCTGAAAGCGAGAGAGTTCGGCTCTCACCGATGTTCAGTCTGCCGATGTCCCAGACTACGAAGCCATCCTCGACGCTGAAAACACGGTCATCGGGCAGAATGAAGGATGAGGGGACTGCCCTCTTGATCTCAACGTCGTAGAGAGGGGCGGGGGAAACATTCTCGATCTCGACTTCGATGTTGATTTCCTGGGGGTTGTTGGAGAATACAAGCGAGAGGCTAGGTTCCCTGTCCCGGTTGGGCTCAGTATCTATGTTCTCCTTCAGGACGAGCATTCTCGGCCCGGACGCCGTGTATGGTATCACCGTGTCCTCGGTGGCATCCAACTCCTTCACTGTGGAGAGTTTCTCACCAAAATCAGTGGATTCAATGGACTCCAAATGGACCTCGATGTCCCAAGCCCGGTGCTTCTTGCTCGCATTCCTCAAAATAAGCTCGCCATCGATAAACTGCTTTCGCACGGAACCGTCCGGGTTCAGGATTGCCTTCTCGGTCTCTCTGAGGGTAGCATGGAGCTTGTCACCGGGGATTGAGTCGACATCAGCAGTGGGCCTCAGGAATGGGGAGGGCTTAGCTGCCTGAGTCTTGTCGAACTGCTGATCTTCGGATTCACGTACTAGTCCGAAGGCATCGATTGCCTCGGTTACCTGGGAGGATCGTTTTGGGTACAGTTCAGGGCCTCCCTCCGTCTCGGGTTCCGATTCCATCTCGGCCACAGGTCCAGGCCAGTCACCACCCAATAGTGAGAGGGAATCTGCCAGAGAGTCAATCGAGAGTAGGTCATCGGATTCGAGGGTAACCTCATCCATGACATTCTCCTGCTCCGAATCTGAGTCATTCACAAGGGAAAACAAATCCAAAGGTGGAGGGGGGGGGACGGGGTCCTCGGTCAGGGCCGGAATATCGGGAAAGAGGGGCGGGGGCGGGAATCCCGGGGGCGGTGGCGGAGGGGTACTGGACCCGTCATCCACGGGTGAGTCGTCATCGGTCACGGGCTGTTCCTCTAGGCCATCGATTTCCATGGAAGGCGGTGAGTCTAGCGGTGGGGGCGGGAATCCCGGGGGCGGGGGGGGAGGGGGCTGGAAGCCCGGCGGCGGTGGCGGTACGGTTGGCTGCTCGGCCTCTGACCCGTCTTCATCATCATCATCTGCAGGAGGCACAGTCTTTTCGGCCATGATAGGGGACCCTCGGGGTACAACTGCACGGGTGTCGGGTTCGTTTAACGATTGCCTGCAATATACCGGGTCTCGTGAGGTTGAGAATATTGAAGGCGGGGATGCCTTCGGCGTCCCGATGACCGCCCAAGATGGGACGACGCCACCAGTGCTCTTCATAGTGGGAACGGCAGGTGCTGGCAAGAGCTCGCTAGTTACATCCTTCCAAAGATGGGCTCGTTTCCTCGATATTGACGTCCTCGCCGTAAACCTCGACCCCGGTGCTGAGAGAGTTCACTACGACCCTGAGTTCGACGTAAGGGACCTAATTTCCCTATCCGAGGTCATGGACGAGTATGATCTAGGGCCCAACGGCGCACAGATTCTTGCTGCAGATCTCGTGGCATCCCAAGCCGAGGATGTATTCGACCAAATCGAGGGACTTTCCGGTGATATCATGATTGTCGATACCCCGGGACAGGTTGAGTTGTTTGCCTTCAGAGAGGCCTCGAGTCATCTCGTCGAGGTTCTCGGTCAAGGCAGGGCCTGCCTCATCTTCCTCTTCGACCCAATGCTATCCAGCACCCCGAGCGGCTTCGTCTCACAGATGCTTCTCTCCTCAATCGTTCACTTTCGCCTCGGTCTACCGACAGCCAACTTCCTCTCAAAATCTGACCTCCTGGACCCAGAGACGCTTGACAAGGTTCTGGAATGGGGAGATAACCTCGATGTGCTCGAAGCCGCGCTTTACGAAGAGTCGTCGCAGCAAACCTTCCACGGGGGTGCTGGAGGACAGCGTGCGGAGTTCGCCATAGGGCAACTCAGAATGATGCAACACGCGGCCATTCAACCGGGACTGGTCCCCTTGTCTAGCGAGATGGAGGAAGGGCAGGCTGATGTCCTCAGCTTCGCTCAAAACGTCTTTGGAGGAATGTCGGATGCGAGAGACGGGTTCGCGGGGGACATCGAGCATGAGAGGCATTGAAGGCAAGAGAGACCTGCTGGCAATAGACGATCTATCCAAAGAGCTGCCCGATATCATTGACTGGGCGATTCGCATCAAGCACGACGATGAGGCCGCGTACGACTTCAAGCCATTGGAAGGGTTAGCCATCGGCTCGATCTACGAGAAGCCGTCGACTAGGACCAGGGTGTCTTTCGAGGTCGGTGTGACTAGATTGGGAGGGCAGGCTCTGACCCTTCTCGCAAGTGACATCCAACTCGGCAAGAGCGAGTCGATAGCCGATACGGCGGCGGTGCTCTCCCGCTATCTCGGCGGCTTGACCTACCGATGCTTCGGTCATTCAGATGTCGTGGAGTTGGCCAAACATGCCACGGTGCCAGTGATTAACGCCCTTTCCGGCCTCCACCATCCCTGCCAGGCTGCCGCCGACCTGATGACCATAGAAGAGCATGCAGAACGAGTCGATGGACACGTCGCCTGGGTTGGTGATGGGAACAACGTACTACACGACCTCGTCATCGGCGCCGCCTCCATGGGTCGCGATGTCAAGTACGCCACACCAAAGGGCTTCGAGCCAGATGAGGGCGTCATCTCTCGTGCTAGGTCCATTGCTCGGGACACCGGTTCGACCATCACCAGTACCAACGACCCTGTTGAGGCGGTTTCCGGGGCCGGAGTGATTTACACCGACGTCTTTGTGTCTATGGGAGAGGAACACATGGGAGGCAAGATGGGGTCCTTCGAAGGGTTTCAAGTCAACGAAGAACTGGTATCCAATGCCGACCCCGACTACCTGTTCATGCACTGCCTCCCCGCACATCGCGGAGATGAGGTCACTGACGCTGTGATTGACTCCGCAAATAGCGTGGTCTTCGATCAGGCAGAGAACCGAATGTGGTCCCAGATGTCCATTCTCACATACCTGTGCAATGAGGTGGCGTGGCACACATACCGGGAGTTGCGATAATCACAGCAGAGAACTGGCTAGGAATGCCACAAGGCAAAGTTGCATCGACCTCTTGATCAGCATTTGAGCAGCGTGATCCTCCGAACCGAATAACTTCGGCTTGACCATCAGCAGCAATACTACAGAAGGTATCACCCCAACTAGGTGCAACTCGGGGAATATCCCTATTGCAAATGGAACTAGTATCGAGACCAATGTGATCAGTAGGATGGCCCAAGCGATGGTGCGAGCCTTATCTGGACTTAATTTCATGGCGAGAGTTTCTCTTCCAGCATCGCCCTCCATGTCCTCGACATCCTTTACTATCTCACGAGCTAGATTGAATAAAAATCCCGCCAGAAATGCGACCCATGCTCGAGGATGGAGCGGTTGGAACACCCCAGCGGCACCGAATAGGACTACCATGCCCACGGAGAGTCCGATTGCGATATTTCCAGGCAGTCCCCTTTCCTTGAGGCGGAGACTGAAGCGGGATGTGGACTCATAGTTCATCAACAAAAGCAGCGCGCCCGCCCAGATAACCAAGGCAGGGTACCATCCCTCGATTCCCCCCTCCAATTCACTGGCAATCGCGCCAGCGCCCGCGATGGAGAGCAAGGAGAGCATCAAGATCAGAACTATTGCTCTCTTGGCCGAGGATTGGGATATGGCACCGGAAGGGATGGGCCTATCAGGTCTGTTGATACGATCAATCTCCAAATCGAGATAGTCGTTCAACGCGTTCCAAGAACACATGAAACACATGACAGATAGTGCGTGTAGAGCAGTAATGAATGCCAAATCACCACTTGGCATCTGCCCTAGGGCCAACACAGCCCCTAGGAATACTCCTAACACCCCGGTGGTCGAGTTTCCTGCTCTGAACAGAGTCCACCATGACCCAATACCGCCGACTCCGGCCACGGCCCCACTATGGGCAATAGGTCTTCATTTATTCCCCAACTAGGCAGACAGCGGTGTTGCTTCTAGCTGGGCGAGCCCCCATACGCATACAGTGTACACACTGCCTCTAAACTGGCCCCTTATGTGCCCGATCTTGGAGAACCTCCTGTCCTTGGCCATAATGTTGCCGACCTGGTTCATCGTAGCACCCCAACGAAAGCGCTCGTTGAGATGGTCGAATATCTCCACCGTATTGGCAGAGCCCCTCTCCTCGAGAAGGGTACGTACCTCTTCGCGAAGGCGCCTGGTTCTCGACATCAAGCCACCCCCGCGCGAACTAGGCCCGATGCGAGCATCCTGCTGTGCAGCCCAGCCCAGCTGCTGGGACTCACTTCCACTCGTACAGGGGCAGACTCGATAGGGGGCCAATCGTCAGACGGGTCCATCAGGCCAACATGGTTGACGAGGGGCCCGTCGTTAGATCCCTGCAGTGGTGCGTCGGTCCTCCTGAGAGATGATAGGGTGATGATTCGGCAAGGCTCGGGCCGTTTTCTATAGTTCAACTCAGTGTCTTGGTTCTGTCTCAGGTTCATGGTGTAATGTCATGCAGTCAGCATATCAATGACGGCAGAGGAGATGGAGGTGAAAGTGAAAGTGAATTTACGGGCAAAGCCTCTCTGTGCATCGTTTTCAAATACAGACGTCCGTTCGGCCCGCCACAACGCTCGTGTGGTGTAGTTCGGTCCATCATGACGGACTCTCGATCCGTCGACCCGGGTTCAAATCCCGGCACGAGCACCATTTTTCCGGAAGACGTCGTGACACTGAACCCGTCAAACATCGGTACGAGCACACTTTCACAGATTCACTTGATTTACCTCAACGTTGAAGGGCTTTCTCTCGGATGTGGCAAACCGGTTCGATGACAGGAAGGCAAGACATACGCATAGAGTTCCACGCCAGGAGCGCGGAGCACAAGAAGCAGTTCGAAGCCAAGCTGAAGGAGATTGGGCAGAACAAGTCCGAGTTCCTCAGGGCCTTCATGGACGATGTGGTCAGCGGCCGCGACGATGGCGAACACGCCGCCATAGCGACCCGCGACGCGCAGATAGCGAGGCTGGAGAGGGAGAACGAGGAGCTGAGCGCGGCACTGTTCACCAAGGGCAAGGCACTGAGCATGACGAGGGACGAGCTGACCGGGATCCGAGCGGAGAAGTTCAGGGGCCTGACCGACATCGTCCACATCGCCATGGAGGTGGAGATGGCCCTGAAGTCGAGCGGGAGCCTCACTAGGCCAGAGCTTCTCAGCCTCTTCGAGGACTCCATGCACACCGAGAACCTCGTGCCGATGATCCAGCAGGTGATGCACAACCTGGAGCGTAAGGGCAAGGTCTTCGAGTCCGACGGGGGCGTGATACATTGGATCGGCTGACCTGCGAGGCTGCCACTACGAGCAACTACGAGACCGTGGGGGCCTACAGCGAGGACCTCGTCCTGACGGGCTCGGTGTCGGACGAGACCATGCGAGCCTACATGCCCGACGCGAGGAGGGCGGCGAGGCTGTTCGGGGACATGGGCGTCACCTTCGACCAGATACGCATCGAGCACCTCAAGGAGTTCGTGAGGCGGCTGGAGTCGCTGACCGACCGGCCGAGCGGGCTCAGCAGGGGGAGGATGAAGGGGGTCTTCTCGCAGCTGAACTCCCTGATGGAGTTCCTCGTGTTCCACGAGATGGCCGAGTACAACGTGGTCCCCGCGTTCCGCAAGCGCTACCTGAGGTCCTACAAGGCCTCGAGCACGGCATCCACGAGGAGGCGGGTCCCCAGCGACGAGGATCTGGCGGCGATGATCTACTCGATCCCGGACAGCAGGGACAGGGCCATCCACATGCTCATGGCCAAGACGGGGATCTCGAACAAGGACCTCAGGGAGCTGGACCTCGGCGACGTGGACCTGGCCGGCAAGTGGGTCACCAGCAAGCAGCAGGACAAGCGCAGCACCCGCATGCACCCGATGGACGAGGAGTGCGCCGACGTCCTCGAGTCTTACTTCCGGTCACTGCCCTCGTACCCGCGGAACGAGGGCGAGCAGGCGCTGTTCACGAACAGGGATGGGGGGCGCCTGATCCGCAAGGCCGTGACCCGGATAGTGCACAAGCACGCCCAGAGGGCCGGCCTGCACGACCCCGGGGCGGACCGGACCGAGCAGCACCTCAAGTTCGGGCCGCACCACTACAGGCACTGGTTCACCACCTCGCTGTCGCGCAACGGCTGCCCGCCGAGGATAATCAGGGAGCTTCGGGGCGATGCGCCCAAGGAGGCCATGGACGCGTACGACCACATCACTCACGAGGAGCTGCAGGAGCAGTACATCACCCACATCCCGCGGCTCGCGAGCGCCATGGGCTGACCAATTGCTTCCGGACGCACGAGAGTCCGAACCCAGCACATGTG
>MPLZ02238873.1_pt1 | contig 27395 bp, 33 predicted proteins | sample 1617311 | NCBI WGS metagenome assembly MPLZ02 (sample SAMN05944806, study PRJNA350692) | marine metagenome | biome: marine; feature: ODZ; material: water; isolation source: 160 m water sample filtered on 0.2 um supor filter | place: Pacific Ocean | collected 2012-04-08 | depth 160m m | reverse complement strand
TAAAACAATAACGACTAAACTTGAAGGTGTATATTCATCTATGACTGGAGCAGGCCCAGAAGAAAGACATTTTATTAAACAAAATATAACATTTTTAGGACATACTTATATAGATGTGGAGTTTGGCCTAGATGATAGAAGTCATTTCGATACTGATGTATTACTAAATAGAAGACTTATGAATGCTTTTAATGTAATGGTAAATCCTTCAAAGAAATTTTTGATAACAACATATAAAGAAATAAAATGAAAACATTTAAACAATATTTTTTAACTGAAGGTAAAATAAAACCAATGACCGAATTCTTGACTGAGGATAAACGTGCTACTGAGTTTGAAAAGTACATTGTTATCGCATACAATGGTGGTTTTCAGAAAGCGAGAAACACTTATGATGTAAAAGAAGAAAATTATAATGAAGAAAAAGAGATAGCAGAAAACATTGCTAACGATATCAGAAGAAAAACAAAATCACCATCAGGTTCTATGATTCATTTCGGCAAAGGTCGTGGCAAAATGATAAGCTGGTGGGAAGGAAATGCAACTCCAAAAACAGATTTATATTCTACTGCGGGTATTTACATTTCACTTAAACAAAAAGGTGGTTCACAGCTTATGTCTGGATTAGTTGGCGAAACACGTTCTACTTTTAAAGCTGGTCAGATATATATGGATAAATATGCACCCAAAGAAATTAGTTATCTTATAACAGAATTAGAAAAAGTATTAATTAAAATAACAGTTCAAGGTAATATTAATACAATGACGAAAGCAATCAAAGACAAAGTTATTCCAGACAAAGTTGATGCAAAAACTAAATCGGGAAAAGATAAAACTATTGTAATTGATAAAGCTAAGTATGAAAAAGAAATGCAAACAATGATAGATTGGAAAAGTAGAATGAAAGAAATTAATCCTGTTTTTATTAAATTCTTTGAAGATAATCCAGAATTTAAAAAATGGTTTACATATGAGGCCGCAACAGGAGACATGAAGTTTAAACCTGATAATATATCAAATGCTACTTGGGTAGTTGCGTTTGACCCAAAGACAGGAAAGAATAATCTGATTGAAAAACTTGCAGAAGGTCCAGATAGTCCTTCTGCATTTCTTGAGAAGTTGTCAAAGAAAGTGGGACTTAGAATTAGTCCAAAAACTAGTACTGGTTCTAAAGTTAGTGCTGCTGGTACTAGTTCAACGTCAGGTGCATTTAGAGTAGATGTTAGAGAAGAAACATTTCAATCTTTTATGGAGAATGAATGGTCTTCATTCTATGATAGAATGTTATTATCAGAAGAACAATTAGATGAATTAAAAATTGTACAATCAGTTAAAAATTGGCTATCAAATCTATATAAAAAACTAATAGTAGTAATAAAGGAATTAGCCGCAAAAGGAATCCAAGCAGTTTCAGAGTTTTTTGAATTTGAACCAACAAACGTTCAAACAAAAGGTCTGAGTTTATTCGGATATTAATAGTGAAAAGAAAATAATGAAAAACTTTAAAGAATATTTTCTCGCAGAAGACCCAACAATGTGGCCTTGGATATGGAAGGATAACAAGGGAGAATTTTGGAGAGGTTCTGGTGAAGAAGGCAAGGGTAGTGGTCTTGGTGCGTTAGGTGCAGGAATTTATTTTACATGGGACGAAGGCATGGCTAAAGCGTTTGCTAAAAAATTTGGTGGTAAAGTTTCAAAGTGGGCAATTAAAAAAGGTTTGAAAATTGTAGATGCTGGTGGAGATTTTGGTGCAGGAGATAAAGAATGGGTTGAGATAAAAAAGAAAATGGGATTTAAGAATCCAAAAGATTGGAGTAATGATAGAGGATATGCCAAAACTTTAACACATGAATTAAAACAAGCAGGATATGATGGTGCTCTTAGTGATAATAAAGCAACGGGTATAGTCATCTTTGACAAAAGAAATATAAAGAAAATAAAATGAAAACATATGATGACATAATAGAAGGTATTACAAAACCTGTTTCTAGAGCCGAGATTGCAAAGGTTGTCAATAGCGTTAAACGTAGTGTTGTCAGAAAACCTCTATCTATTGAACAAATTGCTAAGCTACTGTCTAATGCAATCAACAAAAAGTGGAAGACTGATGTGACCATATTTGCAGTCAGTTCAAGATTGGATCAAGGTGAACTTAATCTGAATGGAATGTATGATTGGACCTCTGAGACAATTGAAATTCAATTACTACATCATCCTGATGATAAAGTATATCACATAGAACCTTCGAGGTGGGATAAGTTTGCAGATGGGCTGACCAATGCAATACAACATGAACTCTTGCATCATATGCAATATGTAAACCGTGACTACCAACAGAGTAAAAAGTTTACAAGATACACTTCAGATGATATAGATATCATGGGTGCCCAAGAATATTTGGGTAATGATGATGAAATTGAAGCCTTTGGTCTCAACATTGCCAATGAGTTGTTATCATATTTTAAGGATGATAAAGAAAAGGTGCTAACGGCTTTAAGACATTTCAGAAAATTGGCTTCAAATCGAGATGCTTCCGTCAACCTCTTTGCGTATATGATTGCGTTTGGTTTCAATGAAAAAAGTCCAGTGATTAGAAAACTAGTAAAGAAGATTGTGCAGTATGTCCAATCTTCTTAGCTTATAAATACCTCTAACTGTAAGGATAAGTCAAACCAGTAAAGGCATATAAAATGGCTAAAAAAGTGGTCCTCGGGTGGGGACGTTTCAATCCCCCCACAATAGGACATTCTAAGGTAGTTGACAGTATAAAAAGGATAGCATCTAGTCCGAAAGCTGATGCTATGTTATATTTGTCTCATACCGAAAATTCCACAACCGATCCAGTCCCCTATACGCAAAAAATTCAGTTTGCGACAAAGGCCTTTGGTCGCCTCGTAAAGCAGTCTTCAGCTTCAAATATCACCCAAATCCTGCAAGAGTTGGAAAAACAAGGCTATACAAATGTAATTCTTGTGGTTGGTCAAGACCGCATACGGGAATTTGATACATTCCTCCACAAATATAATGGTATTGATTATCACTTCAGTAATCTGAAAATTGTTTCAGCAGGTATGAGAGACCCTGATGCTGAAGGAGCTACTGGTATGAGTGGTAGTAAAATGAGACAATATGCAGTCGCAGGAGATTTCACAAGTTTCAAAAAGGGTGTTCCATCAAAATTAAAAGGCAAAAATGTAACAGATTTATATAATATGGTACGAAAGGGCATGGGATTATCGGAAGAAACGTTTGTCCTTGTAGAAAAGAAACCCATGACATTTGCACAACGAGCTGCAAAAGCAAGAGCATTTAAGAAGATTGCTCGCTCAGGGAAATTCAAAGCTGCTGTAAAACGAGCTCGTACCAAAATGCCAAATCAAAAACAAGTGATGAAAAGAGCCCAAAAAGCCGCTCGAACTATGGTCGTGAAAAAACTTCTTCAAGGTAAAAGTCCAGCTAAGATGTCTTTTGGAGATAAACAGGCCTTAGAAAAAATGCTTATGAAGAAACAGGCTCTTATCCGTAAATTATCAAAAAGATTGATACCAGTAGTGAAACAAAAAGCAAAGGAGAGAATGTTAGCAGCAAAAAGTGAACAAAACGAAAATGATATAAATGAATCATTTGAAAATCTTAGTATTGATGAAGCACCACCTTTTGAAAAGCGTACTCCACCACCTAAAGGAAATAAAGACCAGGAACTTAAAAGAAGGCGACAAGCTAGTAGAAGGCTTAAAGGCGCTCTTGGTATCAAAGCAAAAAAAGGTGCAATACTTACTAAAAAAAGTACAGGTAAACAACTTGCTCACCTTGATACAAGAGGTCGTAGGCGAGCAAAGAATGATGAATTCAAAAGATTTTCAGGTAATAAATCTAGACAAGATGTTAGTATGAGTCGTAGGGCAACCATTGATAAAAAGATTAGAGATAGTGATGCGTCACAAACACGTATCAATGCAAAAGCTCATCAAAAAAAGAGAGAAGTTGAGAAAGATATTTTGGGTCCAAAAGGGATTGAAAAGACAGCCTCAAGACCTAAACCTAAGACCAAAAAGCGTGAAGAAAAACGGAATGAGGCTCTAGAAAAGAAATCCAACAAATATGGTGTTGATGTTGCAATCCTTTATGAAGTGTTTAATAGGGGATTGGTTGACTATTATAGAGGAAAACCCAACACACTGACAGAAGAACAGTATGCCTTCAACCGTGTAAACTCTTTCCTTGAAGGTGGTAGTGCATGTAAGGAAGACAATGACCTTCTCAAGAAGGTGGCACTGGCTGAAGCAATGAGAGGAGTATATCAGAAAGAACCCAAAAGCTGGAAACAGGTGCGGAAATTTGGAGCAGACCTTGATAAGGCTCTAGAGAAATTCGTGAAAACAAATAAGAAACTCTCTGATAGAATGGCAAAAATTGATAAGAAATACAAAAAAGAACAGGTTGGTGAGTGGGGAACTGATAAGTTACGTAAGAAGTATGCTAAAGATACACCCGGTCAAACAGAGGAGTTAAATCAAATGTTTGATAAATACAGCGTCAAGCAACCACAGGATGTGATGGAACGCCGAGACAATATTGATTGGATATTATCACTCATATCGAGAAAGAGTCATCCAAAAGAATTTGCAGGTGCTTTGAAAAGGTTTTTAAGTCTTTCAGCAAGGGACAAAGGAAGAAAACATACTCCAGGTGCAGCGATAGCCAAAGCAGCACAAGAATTTGGATTACAACCACGACAACTACAGGATTTTATAGACAAACTCGTTAAAAAAGGCAAACTACCAGCAAGATTAGTTGCTGAATATATGCCAAAGGAGAACAAATAACATGTTTACGAAGAAAAATTTAGGACTATCTGATAGCCTTATTGAGGTTGTGAAAAAGGTTGTAAAGAAAGAAGATAAAGATAAGGTTGAAAAAGGCATTAAAAAGGGTGACGAGGACCAAGAAGGTAAGGGTCGGGTAGAAACTGAACCAGAGGAAAAAGGAGAGAAGAAAAGTAAAGGTAAACGAGAACCTATTGACTTGAATCCAAAACTTCAAGAAGGTAAAATGTCTGATATTGCCCTATTAGCTGACCAAGGAATGAGTGCTAAAAAAATCGCTAAGGAACTTAGACTTCCTTTACGTGCTGTTGAAAAGGTTCTCAAAAACTATGACCCCGATACTAATCTTAACAAGCAAGTACGATTAAGGTCACTTGAAGATGAAAAGGGTCTAGACGAAAGAGAATTGACTGATGCAGAGAAGAAAAAGAGAGAAGAAATCGTCTTAAAATTGAAGAACAAAAAAGGTATTGGCAATCCTTATGCTGTAGCTACTGCTGCGGCTAAGAAGGAATCTGTTGATGAGGATGACCAAGATACTGATCAAGGTAAGAATATAATTATACAGTTGCGTAAAGTGGTTAGTCTTAGAAACAGCCACACTGGGGTTGAATTTAAGAACGGTAAAACATTAAAAGTTCCAGTTATGACAGCGGTAAAGGCACTAGACAAATATGCTGCATTAAGAACGTCCATTCAAAAAGGTATGTTTACTGGCAAACTAGCGAAATCTCCTGAAAGCTTCAAAGCCGCAATAAGAGAGAGTATCCTTGACGAAAGAAGTCGGGGCAAGGGGATGCCGGGAAAGGGAATAGACTTAGAATGTATGGAATGTGGAAAAAAGTTTACCAAGCAAATCACCCGACAGATGATTGATGTGCGGTGTCCAAAATGTAAAGGGTATGATGTTGAGGTCGCTGAAGGAATCAAACTTAATGAATTAAATCTCACACAAAAAGTCATGGCAACTATTAAAGATAAAGGTGAACCTGACCGTCATGGCAATTCGCCACTTCCAGATGGAAACCTATTGAAGTATATTGAAAAAGTTCATGGTAGGCAAGGCCTCAAAATTGCTAAGGAATTACTCAAGGGCACCCACATAAGATTCAATGAAGAACTTGATGAATGGACAGTAAGTGATGTTGAAATTGCCATGAAGAAGGAATATGGTAAGATTGACAAAGAGGCAATAGAGAAATTAAAGAAAGTCCAATATAAAGGTAATGTTGACAGGAATGATCTTGTTAAAGCTGGACACGGCAAGTTGCATGTAGAATCCGTTGAACTTGATGAAAAGAAAGGTCAAGTTGCTGCTTATGATAAAGCTGGGAAACTTGTTGGTAATTTTCCTGACATGAAGACTGCTAAAAAATTAAAACCTAACCATACATATAAAGTAAAAGAAGAACTTGAACTTAATGAACGAGACTATAGAAAAGAATACGATGAGTATCACGCCAAACCTATACAGAGAGAACGCAATGCTGCTCGGTTAAGGGCTCGTCGGATGATGGAAAAGATTGGCAAGGTGAAAAAGTTTGACAAGATGGATATCCATCACAGAGATAATAATCCACTCAATAACGAGGAAGAAAACCTTGAGGTGACAACACAGAATTGGAATAGGGCAGAACCTCGGTTGAGGGAGGCATATGGACGCATGGATGGCGACTGGTATGTTCTTGTTGTTCAGCAGAGAGATGGTAGTAGGGAAATTGTTGCAAAAGGTTCAGAAGCAGATATGAAAAAAGCTGCAAGGAAACATGGTGGACTGAAACCGGGTAAGGTTTTTATCACCCTATCGAGACAAGGTGTTGGTGATAAGGTTCTTGGTATTGGTGAAGAAGCGCCCGCTAATGCCGCAGGGTCGGGTAACGTAGCAGGTATTGCACCGGGGGAAGACCCACCCGGTAAATTACCATTAAAAGATAAGGTCAAGAAAAGGAAGAAGAAAATGGATGAAACAATTAAACTTAAGGAAGCAGTAAAGGTTAAGGTTGGTGATATGGTAAGGGTAAGACTTCACCGAAAAGGCAAAGAATATATTGAACCGGGTAAAGTTATAAAAGTTGAAAGAGATGGAATTATTGTGAAGCATAAGTGGTCAAATACACCAAGTAAGGTGAAAATGTCGGATATTGTTGAAGATGATAACCACGGAATCAACATATATGTTAAACAGATCAGTAAAGATATTCAAATCAATGAAGGATTCACAGACGAAAAGACCGTTGCCAAACACATAAAGAATGAGTTGGGTAGTGCTGGTAAGCGGTGGAAGCGTAACCAACTCCTCACTACTAAAGATGTGAATGAATTTGTCCAAGATAATCTTGATAGTCCACACAAGGTTGACCAAAATGAAGTTGTAAAACACCTTAAGAAACTGGGTGTAAAGGTTTCTGGTCTACCTGTGAGAGAGTCTGACGAGGACGTTAATAAAAGAGAAGGCCTCAATGAGAAATTTGAATATGCTGAATATCAATTCAAATCTTCAAGAGATGCTATGTCAGCTAAAAAATACTTCGATGGTATTCAAACGATGGATTTTACGATTAATGATGACAACATTCGTGGAGGTCAACTTACGGTTGATGCTGATGGTGACGATATGACAAAACACCATCAAGAAGTAATAAGAATATGGAAACCAAAAATTGTGTCAGCAGAAGCAGCAGTCCGATATGGTACAAACTGGATAGTGAAAATGTCTACCAGCCGACCCGGAATGGACGCATTACATTATGTCTTGGCTCAGTCAGCAAAGGAAGCAAAAAAGAAAGCACTGGCACTAGCAGACAAGGGTTCAAAAGTGATTGATGTTATGAAGGAAACAGAAGAAATGGCCGAAGGTAGAGAGAAACCAGCAAGGCAATTGGTCAATCCTAACAAAGAGGTTCTGGTTGTCAAGAAGAATAAAGTCGTTGTGATTGATAAGAAAGACCAAACAAAATATGAACGACAGGGGTGGCAACTTGCTGAAGAAACCACTGATACAGAGATTGAAAATGAACCTGAAATCTCAGAAAATGATGAAAAAGATGGATATAAATCGTTAGAACGTTCGATTCGATCTATTGTGACAAAGAAATAATTATAAATACAGTAGAATAAACTAATTTAGAGGAGAAACTGATAATGCCTTTATGGAAGACAACTGATACAGATACCGATGGTGCAAAGCCAAGGTATATTGAAAAAGACCCGCATATTGCAAATACAGATGTATATGCTACTAACCAGGGTTGGGTTCATAGGAAAACCTATACCGACATGCATGGGAACACACGGACGAAAGATGAGATTTTAGTCGCTATCCGTGGTCTCGCAGGCGCTGGTAAGCTCGTTGCTGCTACGATTGTTGACGCAAGGCTTAGTACAACTACCATGACTGTTCGGAAGACTGCAAACGTTATTGTTACATGGAACGAACAGGTTGATGTTAATGGAGTACCGACCTTGACGCTTGTTGCTGCAAACACAACTGCCAATACCGTTCCTGCATCACTTACTGCTTCGTATGTCTCTGGTAGTGGAACCAACAGGTTGAAGTTCAACTTCGTTGCAGATGCCAATAATGCTACGTATACTCTCAACACAGTGACGATTGCAAATACGCAGACACTTGGTATTTGTGACAGTCTTACAACAGCTGTTGCATCAGACCTGACTATTCCAGCGGATTATACAGGTGCTAATAGTGCTGTAGGTACTGTTACCGCAACTGCGTAATTGTGGAGTAAAGCATGGCTGACCAGAAAATCAGTGAACTTACGGCAAGTACAAACTTAACGTCTGAAGACCTTTTGCATTTGGTCAACGACCCTAATGGTACACCGACCAACCAGAAGATTGATGTCAAAAAGGTATTTGGCAAAGTTCCTGCTAACACCATGATTAATGGTACGTTTGAAGCGAATACAACATCTATTCGTGTTTCTACCTCTAGTACTCCTTCAAACAGTACCGCAGCTGGTGTGCATGGCAATATCAAATGGGATACAAGTTACATTTATGTGTGTACAGCTAACAATGTATGGAAACGTGTAACCTTGGCATCCTTCTAACAATATGTTTATAGTATGTTTAAGGAATTGAATGAAGCGAATTTTACACTATATGCAGCAAGAAATTATGATAATCCTCAATGCACCGACTTGGAAGAGTTTCATGAGGACCTGAACCGGATTAAATATATCAAGCGCTTGTTAAAGAAGTATGTGTCGAAAAAAGAACTGAAAGAACGCTTGATACTGAATCACCTTGTTGTCTTATACAACGTCTTTGAACCGCCAGCATTAACGAGAATGCTGTGCTTTAAGTTACAGGGGTACGAACCACTTTTAAAGCCATTTTTGATGTATCTAAACTATTGGCCGGAAAATATGACTTCAGATGCCAAGAAAGATGACGTTCTAATGGATCAACATATAATAGACGTTTTAAGGAAATTATAATGGCTGGTCAAGTATTAAGTTTATTCCTTCTATACCAATTCCTAAAAAGATTAACCACCCCCTTCGATGAGACCGAAGCCTTTAAGCACGGCATCATTGATGATCGTGGTAAAAGAATCAAATCAAAAAAAATCAAAACTAAACCAGAACAAGACTCTTATAGGTTATTTGACAAACTGGTATTCAATCTCAAGAAACTTATAGCGTTAGTACCAGGTGGCAAAAGTAAAATTGGTACCTATGCCGCTGCATTGTTGTTATTGAGAGAGCATGAAGAACCATCATTTACCGATGTAGACAATTTTGATTTGCTGCAAGAGAAATTGATTGAATGTTTAGATGAAGTGAATAATGAAAAAAAATTAAAGAACTTGATGGAAATTGCGGAAAAAAGTACTTTTTTCCAAAGTCATATTGATGAACAATTTGAAATGATAGAAGCTATGGCAGGTAAGATGGGATGTGGTGAGTGTTTTAAGTGGGCTTATCAACAAATTATGGAGAAAGGACATTCAGAACGTCTTGGAAGTCACCAATGGTCACTCGTACAAGCTATTGTAAAAAACCCTTGGGACGGAAAATCATATCCTCATGCATGGATAGAAAACAAGAAGGTGGTCCAAGATTGGCAAACTATGGAAATAGGGATGTCCAAATATAAGAAAAAAGGATGGCCTAGGAACATTTTTTATGACACGTTTGAGCCATCTAAGGTTATTAAATATGGACGAGATGACGCTATCAAACAATTAGCAAAAGCAAACCATTACGGTCCTTGGTAATGAAATCGTTCAAGCGCTATCTAGGTGAGGCAACAGAAACTCCATACACAAAATACATTGAGAGCTTTTATCAAGCGGTAAAGGATACACACAACGTATTGCTCGTAGGTAATCTCAAGGTCTTCACCCCCAAGACGGGTTACCCCGGTTATGAACCAGGAAAATTAATCACCAGTGGTGTTCAAGGAGACGAACCAGCGGGTCCAGTAGCCTTGTTGAAGTGGGTACGAACCAATCCAATGCCTCCTAACCTTTACTTTATACCTATCTGTTCTCCCGAATCGTATGTAAATAAAACACACTTTGATGATGCTGGTCGCAACGTCAATCTAGAAATACCCAACAACCCATCTGTGGAAATCCACCACCTAGTTCACGCAAGCAACAACCTCTTACCAGTAATGTGTGCAGAAGGATACCTCTCATGTCAGGAAGACCCAAAGAGGGATGTTGCTTACTTGTTGGTATGGAAAAACCATGAAGTTTTGGTGCGGAAGATGCTCGACATCCTTGGTAAGGATTTCCAATTGATGGACGGTGATGGGGTCAATATAGGAGGTACGACAGACGATAACACCACATTAGGTGCTTATTGTGTAGAGTTAGGAGCATCTTTCGGATTAACAATAGAGACCCCCGTAGAGAATGCTACTTTAGCGAAACGTGTCAACGCACAGATACAATTGATTAGTGAATTTGTGAAGGTATAACCCTACTCTCCATCCAACTCATCCAGTTCAGTCTCAACGTCGTCCCAGTCTGGTTGGGCATAGGTCACACTAGGAACAACCACCCATATAAACAGCATTACCAATAAAACCTTTATTCTACGCATTTTTCGTCCTTTATTTGTTGTATGCTGGTGCCAATTGCTGAAATCTCACCCGTCAAATCCACAATCCTATCCTCATAATTGACTTTATCCAACTCGGAGATGAGTTCATCATCCAGTCTGTCCCTTATGGACATCCGTTCGGACTTGAGGTCGTTCCGCTTGATGTTCTTGGTCAACACGATTACAGAGTTGATGACCCTACATTCTAGTAACTGGACCCTCATTTCCTTCGCAAAATGAGTGTACATCGTCATTCCTGCACCAACCAGCGCACAAACACTAAGGATGGTGCCAACAATTAGATGAATTTTGGGTAATTTTTGCATTAGCATCTTGACAAACTCGCCTTTTTATAGTATAATACACTTTATAAGATATTTATAAGATGGGCATTATTACATGACTATTTGGATTGACAAGAAATTTCTAAATAACATCTCAGTTCAACTTGAACAATTCAAGTGGAAAGACAACAATTTAGCCAATTGTAGGTGTCCTGTCTGTGGTGATTCTCAAAAAAACAAGTATAAAGCGAGGATGTACTTCTTTGAACGGAAGGGGTCATACTTCGTCCATTGCCATAACTGTGGTTACAGCAAGAGTTTTAAGAACTTCTTGAAACGTCTGGATGGCAAAATATACTCAGAATATTGTATGGAGACCTTCAAGGAGAGTAGCAACTCAGCATCTAAGAGTACGGGGAAAAAGGCGCCTGGTCTGTACTATAAATCCCCTGAATTCAAAAACCCCACCAAAGTTACACTTTTAGATGGTATATTGCAGCGTTTAGACACATTACCAGACGATAACCTTGCAATACAGTATGCCCTCGGGCGACACATACCGCGGGGAAAGTTCGGACAACTGTACTATATAGACGACATCAGTAAGCTGAAAAGGGTTTTCCCCAAATACAAGGATAGGATACATGGCACAGAACCTAGGTTAGTCATGCCCTTTTTCACTCAAAAAGGACACTTGTTTGCTATTTCATGCAGAGCCCTAGGTGACGAGGAACTACGGTATCTGACGCTGAGCGTCGGCTCATGGCCAGACCAGGTTCCTATGGTTTATGGTCTGAATACCCTAGACATTGAGAAACATATATATGTTGTTGAGGGTCCTATAGACTCGTTGTTCCTACCCAACTGTATCGCAGTTGGTGGTAGTGACCTGAAGAAGATAGAACGGGTTCTCCCCAAAGAGAAATGCACGTTGATTTTCGACAACCAGAACAGGAACAAGGACGTTATCAAAATCATGCAACATAGTATCGAAAACCACTTCAAGGTCTGTATTTGGCCCGACACGGTTGGAAAAAAAGATGTGAATGAGATGATTTTATCGGGGATGGACTCGAAAAGTGTTATAGATATAATACATGCAAATACGTTTTCGGGTTTAGATGCGGTCAACAGATTGAACGCCTGGAAGAAATGTTAGATTATGAAAAGGGAAATGAATATATGGACGAATATTTGCCAACACTATACCAGCAATATATATACCTTTCAAGATACTCCCGGTGGTTGTGGGAAAAGAATCGGAGAGAAACGTGGCCCGAAACAGTAGCCAGATACTTCGATTTCTTTGAGGACCATCTCCTAGAAAACAACAAGTATAAATTACCAGCCAAACTACGTAAAGAGTTGGAAGACTCTATACTAAACCTACACACAATGCCCTCCATGCGGTGTCTCATGACAGCAGGAGAGGCACTGAAACGGGAAAACATAGCGGGGTATAACTGCTCATATGTCACCGTTGACAACCCCAGGTCTTTTGATGAAATCCTATACATCTTGATGAACGGTACGGGGGTAGGGTTCTCTGTAGAACGCCAATACATTAACCAGTTACCTGCGGTTGCTGAGGAGTTTTTTGACACCGACACGACCATCGTTGTCAGTGATTCCAAACTAGGTTGGGCTAAGGCTTTCAAGGAACTCATTCAACTGTTATACAGTGGTCAAGTACCCCGATGGGATTTAAGTCGGATAAGACCCGGTGGTGCTGCTCTAAAAACTTTTGGAGGTCGTGCAAGTGGACCAGAACCGTTAGAAGACCTGTTCCATTTCTGTGTTCGCATGTTTACAAACGCACCAGGTCGAAAACTAACATCTCTTGAGTGTCATGACATTGTTTGTAAAGTTGCCGACGTTGTGGTGGTTGGTGGCGTCAGGAGAGCCGCACTAATATCACTTTCCAACCTCTCAGATGACCGCATGAGGATGGCAAAGTCTGGCCAATGGTGGGAGGAAAACATGCAGAGGTCACTGGCAAACAACTCTGCTGCCTATACGGAGAAACCTGATATAGGTATCTTCATGGAAGAATGGTTGTCCCTATACAATTCCAAGTCTGGTGAACGTGGTATATTCAACAGGCAAGCGGCAGTCAAGCAAGCAGGCAAGGCAGGTAAGAGGGAGGTTGACCATGATTTTGGTGTTAATCCCTGTGGTGAAATCATTCTCAGACCGAGAGGGTTCTGTAACCTGTCAGAAGTCGTCGTCCGACCAAATGATACAGAAGAAATCCTTACCCAGAAGGTCAAGGTCGCAGCCATCCTAGGCACATTCCAGTCAACCCTAACGGATTTCAGGTATATCTCAAGGAAATGGCAGGAGAATGCCGAAGAAGAACGATTGTTAGGTGTCTCTATCACAGGCATCATGAGTAACAAGTTACTGTATGATACCAAAAGTGACTTAGCGGGGTTACAACAGAGGTTACTACAACACGTAATAGAAACGAACAAAGAGTATGCAAAGAAGTTAGGTATCAACCAAGCAACTGCCACAACCTGTGTCAAACCCTCTGGGACGGTCTCCCAGTTGGTCAACTGCCCACCTGGGATCCACTGTGACCACTCACAGTATTATATCAGAACGGTGAGGGGTGACAACAAAGACCCCCTAACAAAATTCCTGCAAGAGATTGGTGTCCCCAATGAACCCGATGTTACAAAACCACACCACACCACGGTGTTTTCATTTCCTATCGAGACAGGCAACTCAACATACAAACACGATATGTCAGCAATCGAACAACTGGAGTTGTGGTTGGTATACCAGCAGAACTGGTGTGAACATAACCCATCCATAACGGTTACAGTGAAAGAAAACGAGTGGTTAGATGTCGGTGCGTGGGTGTACAATAATTTTGATAATGCGTGTGGACTGACGTTCCTGCCCGCTACCGACCATATATACAGACAAGCACCCTATCAAGAGTGTAACAAGAAAACGTATACCGAGATGGTAAAAAAGATGCCTACAGAGATTGACTGGTCTGAATTATCTAAATATGAAAACACCGATACTACAGAGGGTTCTCAGGAACTTGCCTGTACCAGTGGTCAATGTTTAATTTAAGAGGTAACGATGACAGCTAAAAACGAAAAAAGAATAACTTGTCATTTCTGTGCTACAGAATATACACTAATCTACCATGAGGAAGTGACAGAAGGACCTGATTGGTGTCCATTCTGCGGTAATGATGTTAAGAGTTCAGCACTTGAGTTGGCTAGAGACAGTATCACAGATATAAGTGGAATCGGTTTGGACTTAGATTCCATACCCGATGTTGATGTTGATGATGAATGGTACGAAGACGGTGGGTAACCAGTGGTTGTTTGAAGGAAAAGTATTTGATGAGGATTTGAAACATGGCTATCAAGGGTTCGTATACAAGATTACAAATCATAAGACAAACCGAAAGTATATAGGACGTAAGTATTTCTGGAGCGTACGGAAGGTCAAAGGGAAGACCAAACGACAACGGTCAGAGAGCAACTGGAAAGACTACTGGTCATCGTCTAAGGTGGTCCAAGAAGATGTAAAGAACCTCGGTGAAGAACATTTCTCTAGAGAGATACTCGTCCTTTGCCACACAAGGGGTGATATTAACAGAATGGAAACATATTATTTGTGGAAAAACAACGTGTTAGAGAATGATGAATGGTATAATGACTCTGTGGGTAACATGAAAAGCGCACCTAAGCACATTATTGAGAAAAGAAAATATGCAAGATGGAATAAACCTCATGAGTGATGGAGTCTTACCACAACACTTGGGGGGACATCTAAATAGGACCCACACGGACAGGGGAACCCTTAAGTATCTCATACAGCAATACCAAATCAAAAGTATGGTTGATATTGGATGTGGTACCGGTCAGATGGTAGAAATTGCACAAGACAGGGGTCTTGACGTAATGGGTATTGATGGTGATTGGTTTGTTATGAAAGCACCACACATTAACGTGATGATACATGACTTCCGAGACCCTATAGAGATTAGTAGGACGTGGGATTTGGCATGGGCTGTTGAGTTTCTAGAGCATGTTGAAGAAAAATATATGGACAATTACATGACGGTTTTCAATGCCTGTAAGTATGCTATCGTTACACATGCCCCACCTGGTCACCCGGGACACTATCATGTTAATTGTCAAGACCCAGAATACTGGATAGAGAAGTTTGATAAATATAATTTCGATTGTGACCTTACTGAGTCTGTCAAGATTAGACAACACCATGCCACTATGCTGAAACCCTTTATGCAAAAGACCGGACTGTTCTTCAAGAATCGAGAGTTCCATGACGCAACATAAGATACTCTACTGTTGGTTCAAGAAGGGGAGCACCACGGCTAGGAAATATATTGAAGAAGGAATCATCAATGGTTTCTTGGCAGCGGGTCACGAAGTAGAGACTTGGGATGGTGTCCACACACAATCATTGGAAAAGATACTCAACGACTTTCAACCAGATGTGTTCCTCGGTCATGTGAGAAACCAACCGGGGTATAGCCCTGCACTATGGATTACTAACGCATGTTTTGGTGTGTTACAAAGGTATAAGAACACACATGGATTGAAGGTAGCACTGGAGACACACCCCGATTCGATTACCATGTTTAACCTGTTGGACATTCCAATGTCTATCGTTGAGAAGAACAAACCCTTCCACTATCAGGCAAGACCCGGGTTACCCGCAGAAGAAAAGTTAGTAAATACGAAATTCGTAGACCTCATTCTCCATGCGTTTACAGATAAAGTAAACAACTATGGTTTCAGGTGGTGGGTTGAGAGAGTGCCCGTCATGAGTTGGCCCTTAGCAGCAGACAGCACAGTATATGTGGAATCCCAAGATGATGTTGAACAAGATATTGACATATCGTTTGTCGGTGGGTGGTGGCCCAGTAAGGGTCTGCAACTAGACAAGTACATGAAACCCATGATGGAAGAATTTGGTGACAGACTGCACATATATGGAACAGGTTGGCCCTATGGGTCACGGGGATACTTACCAGATAACGAGGTTGGACACATCTTTGCGTCGAGTAAAATCAATATCTGTTTGCATGAGTTACCTTTCGTACAGCACCACCCCACCCATGTAAGTGAGAGGGTATTCAAGGTTGGTATGGTAGGAGGGTTTGCCATCAGTGACAACAACCCCTGCATATTAGAGTATTTCGATATAAGTAGAGAAGTGATAATTTCACATTCACCAGAAGATATGATTGAATCGTGTAACTATTATCTTAAATACGAAAGTGAACGTAAGGAGATTGCGAACAACTTTAGAGAAAGGGTGAAAACAGACCACACGTATATTCATAGAGTCAACTCATTGTTGGAGAGACTTTTTTGACGCTAATACCTCAACAAACATTATATCTCCGTGGTGGATTGGGAACTCAGGTATTACTGTTATATCATGCATTTTCAACCGTGATAGAACATGGGTATAAGTATGACAACATCCTAATTAGTCCTGTTGAAGGAGTTCCTAAACTTCAAGTTGATTACGTATCCCAGTTATTCGACCTTCCTATTCCTTGTGAAATAGATACTTCAGGAACGATACAAAAGTCTTTTGAACTTTGTGCTCCCTGTTTTGAATATTCTTACAAACACCGTGAACGAATTGCGGAAGAATTTATACCCCTTAAACCCAACACAACACATGCAAAGGTAAAGTCACTACTCCATGTGAGAGGCACAGACAATCAATTCGTATCTGAGGAGGTATATTGTGATATAGCAAGAGACTATGAATGTACAATATACGGTGACGACCCAATACTCGTCCAGAAAATTGCACTAGAAACTGGTAGTCCCTACCTCATACAAAATCCCATAGACGATTGGTATACTACTGTCAATGCAGAGAGAATTTATGGTGGACTATCAACATTTTTTCTATCAGCAACTCTCATCCCCCCTGATAAATATATTGGTATTTTCGATAAAGACCTATATACTGGACCTAAAACAGAAGTGTGTAACGTAGAATATAGTTATAGACTATTTGAAGGGATAGTTAAAGTTTTGCCAAACAGTTATTTCGTGAGCCTTATAGACTGATATGTATTATCCTCTTGCAATAAGTAGTTGGACCCAAGCCGAAAAAGACGCAATACAACGTGTGGTCAACAGCGGTCAACACACAATGGGTCCTGAGATAGAACAGTTTGAGACTGAGTTTGCACAAAAGTTTGGTGTGAAACACGCCATAATGGTCAACAGTGGGAGTTCCGCTAACCTGTTGGCAGTCGGTGCTTTGATAGAAGCGGGTGCGTTATCCCCCGGTGACGAGGTCATTGTCCCTGCGGTTAGTTGGGGCACCTCATACTTTCCCCTACACCAATACGGTCTCAAGTTGGTTTTCTGTGACATCAATGAAGAAACCTTGAATATAGACCCCAACATGCTATATGAATTGATAACAGACAAAACCAAAGCAATCTTTGCTGTCAACCTGTTGGGCAACCCCTGTAATTATGTACAGATTGAAGAATTATGTAGGAAACACAAACTCATTCTCCTAGAGGATAATTGTGAAAGTCTAGGTGCAAAGTATCTGGGTGCATATACAGGAACATATGGTACCATAGGCACCTTTAGTTTCTTCTTCTCACACCACCTACAGACAACCGAGGGTGGTATGGTCGTCACGGATGACACCCACCTTATGCAATATATCAAGTCCCTTAGGTCACATGGTTGGGTGAGGAACCTTGAGGATGATAATGATTTGTATCAAAAGACAAACGACCCATTCACCGACAACTTCAAATTCGTCCTGCCTGGTTACTGTGTGAGGTCAACCGAGATATGTGCAGCAATCGGTAGGGAACAGTTAAAGAAGTGTGATAATATAATCCAGAGTCGAGTTGAGAATGGACAGGTATACCGACGGATATTTGGGGATTGTGAGTGGTGTGACATACAGAAACAGACTGGAATGTCAAGCTGGTTTGCATTTCCTTTCATACTCAAAGGCCCACTAGGAGGCAAGAGAAAAGAAGTCATTGAGAAACTGACAGAGAATGACATTGAGACTAGGGCGGTATTGTCGGGGAACTTCCTAAATCAACCCGTGATTAAGAGGATGAATTACTCGGTGCCCTTCTTCACACCAAATGCCGAGAGGGTAGACTCAGAGGGTTTCCTGATAGGCAACTGTCATAAACCCCTTCAAGCGAAACTCAAGCATGTCAAGAAACTGATAGAGGATATGATTTAGTGACAGATATTTTTGGTATGAAGGGCAAAAAGGTTGCGGTTTTAGGTCACACCGGTATGCTTGGCCAGGCTCTCGTAAAAAGACTGGAACAAGAGGATTGCATCCTACAGAAGGCGAGTTCAGGTGAGTGCAACTTCTTCAAACGGAGTGAGGTTGACAAGTGGTTCTCCGAGAACCAACCAGACTACGTATTCTGTTGCGCTGCCTTGGTGGGTGGGATACAAGATAACATCAACAGACCCGCCGAGTTTCTATATTGCAACGTTATAATGTCCTTCAATATCATCCTTGCATGTATGGATTGCCATGCGGGTCAGGGTGTGGACAAACTGTTGTATTTCGGTTCTTCCTGCATGTATCCCAAAGACTGTGACCAACCGATGAAAGAGACCGACTTGTTGACGGGACCATTTGAACCGACCAATGAGGGTTATGCGATTGCGAAAACCTCTGCGACCAAGTTGATAGAGTATTGCAGACAAGGTGGTCACAACTTCATTTCCTGTATACCATGCAACCTGTATGGTCCAAATGACAACTATGACCTAGAGTCAAGTCATGCCATGGCAGCTATAATCCAAAAAATCTGCGATGCGAAGGAACACGACCAGGACACGGTGGAGTTGTGGGGAACAGGTGCCCCAAAGAGAGAGTTTTTGCACATTGATGATTGTGCTGACGCTGCTGTATACCTGATGAAATACTTCAGTGAGGACGACCCTATCAACGTGGGTTTCGGTAAAGACATTTCCATCTATGAGTTGGCTAAAATGGTAAAAAGAATCGCTAAATACGAGGGAAGCATTATATATAATAATACCATAACCCTTGATGGAATGATGCGAAAGTTACTAGATACATCCAAACTAAATAGCTTCGGTTGGCATCCTACTATATCCCTTGAAGAAGGTATCACCGAAACAATTACAGAAAGGATCAATACGACATGATTTTAACAAACCTATTAACCAAGAAGAAAGAGTTATCCAAGACTGACATCAACAAGATTTCCAAGGCAGAAGAAAAGATATTGGATGAGACCACTGATGATAAGGGGTTCACCAAGAGTTCACTGAAAATCTTTGAAACGATAGTAGGACGACCTACTACAGATGCAGAGAAAAACATCTTCTTCTCCAACCATAAACAACTAGACCAGTTTCCTTTGAATGACCTCAAATCAAACAAACGAGGTCTACATGCGTTTAGGGTATGGTTGGCAAATATCTCCCACCAGCGCAATAAGAAGGACCATCCTGGTCTTGACGGGTATGACGACGTAGGGATTGTACCGATAACGGACTTTGCTGGTGAGCAACGATGTAAACAGATAATCAAAGAAACGGATGGTTTTCCCAAATCAGTCCATAAGATTTCTGGTGTAAACATCCTATCTCAGTTAGACCTCAACGTCTATCCAACATTGAATTGGTTACTACATGAGTCAGGTATGCAAGACCATGTGTTGTCCTCAATCAGAAGGGTGGGCGACCCAGAAGCTCAGTCACTATACTTACAGAACACCTTCGTCCAGAAGGTTCACAACAAACCGAGCTCGGATGAGTGTCAGAAGCACAGATGGGGTAAAGGTGGTACAGGGGTAAACGACCCCACCGAGGGAACACTCCTAGATGACACTGGGTTTGACGTTCAAAAACAGATACACTCAGACCTGTTCTTCCCTGCTGTTAAGTTCTGGTATTTCCCTGAAGAAGTTGACATCGACAAGAGTCCTTTCATGATCTCCAAGAACACTCACATAATCAAAGACGATGACGATTTTGCGAAGGAGAACCTTGAATACTGGTATGACGAGTCCATCAAGTGTTGTGATGGCACACTAGACTATTGGAAGACAGTCGGTCATATGGGTGGTAGTTTACGTATGGGTCTGGAAGAATTGGAGGAAAGGGGACGGAAACTGGAACCATGTCCAGTTCCCGCAGACACGTTAGTTGTTGGTAATGTGTTTGGATGGCATTGTAGGGGCGAGACAACTGAAGAATGTATCAGACTTGCAATTCATGGTTCAATAAGAGTATCTTGGCCGTGTGGTGTGAACCCACCTTGGTAATAAGGAGTAAAATATGATGGCAAAGAAGAAAGACACTATATACGACGGACCAGTAGTGGTCTATATTGGCACTTCAGCAAACGGTGAAGACGCTGAAGCACAGATGGTATTGGAATATACCATACGAAAAAACACAACCATGCCTGTTGAAATCCATTGGATGAAACAGTCCCATGACCCAAACGATTTCTGGTATGCCGATGTTAAAGAACAGAAGGGTTGGCAAACGCAACAATGGCCGACACCATTCTCTGGATACAGGTGGGGGATCCCTGCTGCGTGTGGCTTCAAAGGTCAGTCAATCTATATGGACCATGACATGCTGGTACTTCAAGACCTTGCAGAACTATGGAACGAACCGTGGGAAGACGGCAAGGTTGCCATGAACAAGGGTGGTTGGAGATTCTGTGTCTGTAAATGGCACAATGAACGTGCAGAAGAACACCTTCTACCTATCGAAAGGTTACGGTCAGTAGAGGATTCGCACCAGAGGACATTCAATTTCTTTGCTCAAAATATACACCTGTTACAAACTTTTGACAGGCAGTGGAACAATTTCGATGGTGAGAATGACAAGTTGGAAGACATCAAAATTCTCCACTACACCGATATGAGAACCCAAATGCATGGTAAGTATGTATTGGAACGGTTACAGAAGTCACTCGGTATTACAAAGGAAGAAGCAATTGCTGCACACTGGTTTGATGGTGAGTTTCTTGCACACCGTAGGGACGACGTTGTGGAACTGTTTGATAAGCTATATCAGGAGTCTCTTGATGATGGATATAAGGTTGATGATTATGTACCAGGTAACAAGGGAAAGTTACACAATATAGAGCCATATGGTGAATACACAAAATTATCCCAGAAGGGGTACACCTCTGCAAACCAATTTGATGTAAGCCGAGGCGAATAAATGCTTGACATTCATTGAAATCTACTGTATACTTGAATATAATAGAGAAATAATATGAGTTGAGAGATGAATAAAAATTATGTGTACCTAGCGGGTCCCATAGAAGGTTGTAATGACAACGAAATAAACGACTGGAGAATACATGTCAAGGAGCAATTCCTAGAGAATATCGTTGGTGTAACTCCAGTGAGGTTAGACTACCCCGTCACCAAAAGGTCCCATTACACCCATGACCTAAGAAAGAAAGAGATATTCACCAAGAATTTCATGGATGTCCAACGGTGTGATGCGACACTAGCGTTCCTGCCTAAGGAAATCAACGAGAGGCGACCATCCTATGGCACTATCTTTGAAATAGCGTGGGCAGCTTCTCTAAACAAACCTATCTTCTTGGTCACGGATGACCAACGATTGATTGACCACCCCGCAACATACAGTAGTGTTCCATGGTTATATTTCTATGACTTTGAGAAGATGAACATCATGGAGGAAAGATGGGTGTTTGATGAAGCGATTGATGATATTAATGAACTATTAGGGATATACAAATAATGCCTTATATTGAAGTGAAACGACGGAATGAGATTGAGAATTTGAATTACCCAGCGGAAACAGTTGGTGAGTTGAACTTTGAAGTGACAAGGTTGTGTAACAAATACCTCAACTACAAGAAACTCAGTTACAGCACCATCAACGATATTGTTGGTGTCCTAGAATCTGCGAAGCAGGAGTTCTACAGACGAGTTGCCGAAGATTACGAAGACGAGAAAATCAAACAAAACGGTGATGTGTATCGGTAATGCTGAAGCTCGAATTTGGCTGCGGTGATAGACCAAGAAAGCACCATGAAGGCTATCTTGGAGTGGACGTTAGAGCTACTCCATATGTGAAATTTGTGTGTAATGCATGGGAAATTCCAGAACACACAAAGCCAAATACGGTTGGAGAAATATATTCAAGACATTTCTTTGAACACCTGACATATGAACAGACCTTTGTGACATTGAAGGCTTGGAGTAAGGTGTTGATACCGGGTGGTCTACTGGAAATGATAGTCCCTGATATGGATTGGCACGTCCAAGAATGGTTGGATGGCGATTACGAGGCTGCCCGTGGTGGTTTCTGGGGGTGGCAACGAGAAGGGATGACCGAGAACTGGGACGTACACAAGATGGGTTACAATCACGAATACCTCAAGTTGATTTTAGAAACCGAAAACTTCACAGACGTTGTGAGGAAACCAACAGACGATACCGTATGGAGGTCCGACAATCACCCAAGACATTTATGGATAACATGTTACAATGCCAGATAAGAAAGAAAATTTCGATCTAGATGACAAAATCAAAGCACTTGATTCCTCTAGGGTTTACAAGAAGATAACACCTAGTAAGGATGCTAGTTGGTATATCAAATGGGTATCAAGCATCATCCTGTTGTTTGGTATGGTATTGACAAGTGTAGGGCCAGATTACTATCCCTTCAATTTAATACTACACTTAGTAGGTGTAATAGGGTGGTTAATAGTTGGTATGCTATGGCATGACCGAGCGATTATTTTTATCAACACGGTTGGTGCTGTTATCTTTCTTACAGGAATTTTACAAGCATTATGAACGTGGAAGTTGCCCAGACTACGTATTCTATTGGTGGTCAAGCCCCAACCCAACCCTGTGTATTTGCATCGTGTGACTCTATCTATTTTTGGCAACATGCAGCATCGTTTATCTATTCTGCTGCAACCCATGGCAACAACGTGCATCTCCACCTGATGAACCCCGATGATAGTGTGTTCACAGAGATTACGAGACTGTCCCACGATGTTGATACCGATGTTACGTGGAGTTATGAATTTTTTGACCTCATGAAAAGTTTCTCAGCTGATGCAACGAGAACCTATTATGCTTGCAACAGATTTTTACGGGTATGTGACCTAATCAACTGCAACTCCCAATGGGACCCGATTGGCAACACCGATTTTATCATCTTGGATATTGATTGTATTGTCAGAAAGAAGTTGGAATTTCCGAAAGAGAAGATTGGATTGTTCCTACGACCCCATGAACAACTGGGTATGCAAGTTGCGGCGGGTATCGTGACACTACAAGGTATTGAGGGATATACGTTTATCAAGTTAGTAGCAGATATGATAAAGGAAAATAAGCTAGAATGGTTCTTAGACCAACATGCACTGCACCATATTTACACCAATTCCCCTGTAGTGGATCAGAATAGAGTGTATAAATATGACATCAACTATATGGATTGGGAATTTGATGAAGAGCGTGATGCCTCAATCTGGACAGGAAAAGGACCAAGGAAAGATACTAGCCTACCTTACCTTAGAGAGAAAAGCAAATACCTGATGCAATCAGGGATAACAGAACGATTTTGGCGGAACAGCCCATGAACATATTAGTACTCAAACCATGGTTAGGTGTGCCTTTCAAACGGTTGCAACCCGCTTTAGGTATCAACAGAGAGGACAACCTACCTCCTATCCGGCAACACTGGCAGGATTTCATATGGAAGTTGATTGATTATCTCAAAGACACAGAGCATAATGTAAAGATTCTTGATGGTCCGTTATGGACATTCACGCCTGAATTGATAGACCAATACGGACCCGACTTGGTGTTCATTCCTCATAAAAATCAAGAACAATTCAAATATAAGGGTAACGCAAGGTATTATATGCAGACCGTGTTCCCGTGGTTATTCACCGTGAATAGGACTGGGTGGGGTGGAACTTCCACAGACTACCCATGGAAGCCTGAGGGTGAATTTGACGAGACAGTGTTCAACAAATTGGCATCTCGTATCATGAGTAACGAGAGTAAGTTTGACCAACCCGAACAGTCGGACAAGGTTGAACTACCAGAAGATTTCATATTCTTCCCCGGTCAGATACCACATGATGAAACGATTGAGTATCATTCGGATGTCACCGTAGAGGAAACACTAGATAAACTGTCTCTTTGGTGTCATCAACATAAAGTACCCCTTGTCGTCAAGGGTCACCCTGTAAATCCAGGTAGTATGGCTTCATTGAAAACTGTGTTACACCCAGATACACTGTGGGTAGACAACGTGTCTATCCATGACCTGTTGTCAAAATGTTTCTGTGTCTATACAGTCAACTCAGGTGCGGGGTTTGAAGCCCTATTACACAAGAAACCTGTTGTCACTTTTGGACAGGCAGAGTATGATTGTGTGACCATTAAGGGTGATATAAATTCGCTTGACACAGCATGGAATAACGTGTATTATGAACCTATATATCATGAGAATGTTGTGAAGTTTTTCGATTCGTTTATCAAAAATTATTGCGTAGATTCAACAGATATAAACAGTTATAAGAATATTAAGATATAGATGGGAAGAAGACGTTCAAAAACAGAATCCACGTTTTCTAAGGGTCAGAGACCTAACGTAAACAAAGACATTCTTAAGGGAGTTCGTAGGACACGGACACTTGTAGAACGTAGGATTGCACAATTAGATGCTGCTGTTAAAGGTAAAAACACCTATCTAGATAAGGATTTAGTAGAGCGTTTAAGAAAACCTCATATGATAAATTTGAAAAGTGATGACTAAACACTATAAATACAGATTGCGGTTAAGCTGATGGTTTCAGTCGCTGGCCTTCCAAGCCATGCTGAGCAGGGTTCGATTCCCTCTGACCGCTCCAAAACTAGGAGAAAACCGATGGTTAACATTAGGAAACCTTGGCTATTCAAAAACAAAAAACGAAATGAATCAGACCATGCTATTGGTGATACAGTTTACATTGCTGTGGGACTCCCCGGACGAATAAAATGTAAGGTGGTAGATTATTACACCCCACCGGGTGCAAAAAAACACTATGTACTCGCTTTTGAGGGTCATGGTGGTACCGTCTATGAATTACGTGACATAAGTTGTGTGTGGAACGAAAAACAAGGCCGACGTAGCTGAGTGGTGTAGCAAGGTCTTTGTAAGGCCTAGACGGAAGTTCGATTCTTTCCCGTCGGCACCATAAGGACCCCATAGTTTAATGGTTAGAATATTAGATTTTCAATCTAGTGGTCTGGGTTCAATCCCCGGTGGGGTCACCAGACAAGCATAAAAACCGGGAAGGTCTGGGACCTTCCCGGTTAAATTTCGACGAAATTGTATATTATTATTCTACAGAAGCGGTTGCTTTGACACGTCCATAGACGGCAAGAACACCACCGACTGTAGCGACAACACTTAACAGACTATCTGTTAATAGTCCCTGAAGCTCAACGGGAACATTGTAACCCATCCATCCAGCAACACCGGCAACGACGGCCATTACACCGCCCCAAACTGAACGGGATTCCCACCAATTTTTAGTTTCTACTAATCCTGACATATTTATCTCCTTTGAAGATTGTCTCTAATATATATATTCACATATGGTATATATAACATTTTTCACTCATATATTTATACTTTTTTAGTAACCTGGATTAACCAACAGGAGCGTCTTCGTCTAAGTCTTCTACTTCTTCATCATTACCACAGTCTCCTCCAACTGCATTGCACATCCAGTTCCATGCAGGTGTCCAACCATACTTACCATCGGTAGCATAATCGACTCCTACGGCACCACCTACGACGCCTACGGCGACCAGTGGGGCAGTAGCACATCCTGCGAGAAACAGTGCGGTAGCGATTGTTGCAAAAATTTTCTTCATAGCATATTCCTTCTTTTTTTGCTTGACATTACTATATACGGTATGTATAATAATAATATGTGCTATGGTATTTATGAAACTTAAGAAAGTCACAGAGCATTTGTCATACGAATTTGAACCAGCACCGATAGAATGGAACGGTCAGTTATACTACATATATGACAAAACTGGCCCTATTGATGCTAGGACCTTGCCTGAGGGCGAAACGTGGCAGTTGGTAATAGAGAATTTATTAGACGGATAAGGCATTTTATGCTTGCCACGGGTCCCAAATGTGTTATAATAGTAATATGAGTGAACAAATTTTAAAGGAATTACGTCGTTATGGCTAAGAAAACCAGTACATCTAAACCCACTCAACGCTGTCCATTATACTATCCAGTGGTAGACGTTTTATGCTGCGTCAAAGAGGTCTTGGAACTGAACAATGATGAGTATGTTTCCAAAGAGGTCGCATTTAACCATCCAGCCAAAGAATCAACTGTCAGTCAGGTCTTAAAACGTGTTGACAAGTATGTAGAAAATTGTGAAAAGGGCACTCGGTCTCCCGTAAAAGTCCGACAAGCTAACGCAGTTATTAAATGGATCACCAACCTAGAAGGCGGGGGTCTGGATTCCCAGAATGAATTCCTCGCTACTGTGAAACAGAAGATAACCCGAGCTAGTGACCCATATGGGACACCGAGCGGTCCAATTGGTCTCAGCAATAAGGATATACCTTTTGTATGTTGTATCTTCAAACTTAAAGAAACCCATGACAACAAGTTGGAAGAAAGTCAGAAGCGAAAGAACTCTGAATTTCTAGGAGAACTCCGCAAACGGGGTGAATTTTTTGTTAAACTGCTTAATATAAAACGCCCAGGTCAACCACACATGGACACGCATGGCTCACCATACTATGGTCCAGATACAAATTCGATTCTGGGTGAGGCACCCGTCTATCAAATCGTGGATAGGAAGGGTAACTACGGATACTTCTTCAGTAAGTTAGACTTTAATATAACAGCCGGTGATTGCTTCCTTATGAGAGCGACACCCGCATCACACTATGTCTCAAAATTTTATGGTAATAAGGAAACGAGATTCAACAGGGTACGACTATTACAAAACGTGGGTCCGAAGGTTCACCTGGCCATCCCGCGGCGGCGCGCCGCGGCGGACGTCCGCCGCCGCCGAGGCCTCGTCGCCAATCGGTTCGACGAAGCGACGGCGCGGGTCACTCAAAGCCGCGAGTTCAGCGATCTGCTCGTCGACGAAGCGC
>MPLZ02005297.1_pt1 | contig 27483 bp, 23 predicted proteins | sample 1617311 | NCBI WGS metagenome assembly MPLZ02 (sample SAMN05944806, study PRJNA350692) | marine metagenome | biome: marine; feature: ODZ; material: water; isolation source: 160 m water sample filtered on 0.2 um supor filter | place: Pacific Ocean | collected 2012-04-08 | depth 160m m | reverse complement strand
TTAAAGCCGTTGCCAAATCAATCCGCATGGTACCAAAAGTTGGCACCTGCACCTTGGGCGCTTCCTCCTCCGCAACACCCGTCATTGTCAGGCTTAACACAACGCCAAGAAGAATCATTTTTTTCATGTTCAAAAATTCTATGGGAAACGTTATGCCGCTGCTGGTTGTGGATCCGGCTTCACAATCGCGTAAACGCACGGCACCAAAAACAGAGTTAAAAAAGTCGAGACCAACATGCCGCCGATAAGCGCGCGGGCCAGTGGAATCATGGCTTCACTGCCGGGCGCCAGGTTCATCGAGAGCGGCAGCATCGAAGCCACGAGTACGAACGCAGTCATCAAAATCGGACGCAGGCGAACACAGGCGGCCATCCATGCCGCTTTCGCCGAATCAATTCCCCGTTCGCGCAAATGGTTGGCAAAGTCCACCAGCAGGATCGAGTTGTTCACGACTACGCCAATCATCATCAGCGCGCCCATCATCGACTGGATGTTGATGGTGGTGTCGGTCAACCAGAGAATGCCGAGCACGCCCGCCAAGCCGAGCGGCACAGCCAGGATGATAATCAGCGGGTCCACCATCGAACGGAACTGCGCCATCATGATCAGGTAGACAAGAATCACCGCTGTCAACAATCCCCAACCCAGCGATCGGGCGTTGGTCTTCATCTTTGCCACGGGGCCGCGAAGAGTCGTGGCCACACCGGGTGCAAATTCCATTTCCGCCACAGCTTTTTCGACGTCACGAGCCACGGAACCAAGGTCGTGACCGACCACATTCACATAAACGTCATTCACACGGGAAAGATTGTAGTGCGCGATTTCACCGGGAATATTCACCCGCACAATGTCCGCCACTTCGGATAATGGAATCGTCGTGGGACCGCCTTCCGTCTCCATTGGCAATGGCAGGTTGCGCAATTCGTCGAGGCTCCGAACTTCGTTGTCCTTGTATTGCACGCCCATGTAATAATCAACGCCGGTCTTCGGGTCCACCCAGATGGTCTCCGCGTGACCGATGCTGGAAGTGAGCGCGGTGGAAATATTCTCGGCGATAGTCTTCTGTGACAGTCCAAAGTAAGCGGCCCGAGTCCGGTCCACCCGCACGTCAAACTGCGGGTAATCCAATGCCTGCGCAATTTGCACATCGGCCGTGTTGTCGATCTTGCGCACCCGCTCGACAACCCGCTCCGCCGCCTTACGAGTCGCCGCGGTCGTTCCAGCGGAGACTTGCACGTTGATCGGGGTGGCAACGCCTTCGTTCAAGGCGGCATTGATGATGCCGCCACTTACAAACAGGAATTGCTCTTGCGGAAACTCTTTAGCAAAGGCCTTGCGCAGGATCTTGACATACTCCCGTGTCGTCTTCCTCCGGCCTTCCAGGTGCAGTGTTACCACTAGAAACGCCGTGTCCGGTCCGGAATTGGGGCTGAGCATGGTGGAGAATCCCGCCCCCTTGCCCGTCGGCAATCCGATGTTGGCCATTAGGGTTTCAATTTCCTTTTCCGGGATAATCTCCTTGATGACATCCTCAAGCTTCATCACTAGTTTTTCTGTTTCCTCGATGCGCGTACCGGGCGTTGTCTTTACCCGCACTTCAAACACACCTGCATCCACGTCAGGAAAAAGCTCCGTACCGATTCCCAGATAGAGGAACAGGGACAGGGCGAACATGGTCAGGCCACCCAGAACCACCGAAAGCCGCATTTGCATCGCCACCTTTAGCAGGTCAGCGAACCGGCCGGTCGGTTCGGAAAGCTCATCCGGTCCCTGCTCGCGATCCGCGCTTCCCTTTAACAGCTTGGCACAAAATGCCGGGATAACCGTCATCGAAAGAAAATACGACGCGGCGATCGTGATCGCGGCAGCCAGGGTCAGCGGCTCAAACAGGTAACGAATCATCCCGCTGAGAAAGATCACCGGCACGAACACCACCAGTGTGGTCACCGTTCCGGCGAGAATCGGCGTGGCGACCTCCTCAACCGCATCGCGCACAGCCTCCTTCTGTTGCTTGCCCAGGGCTAGGTGGCGCACGATGTTTTCCACCACCACGATACTAGCATTGACAACGTTGCCGACCGCCAGGGCAACGCCCCCCAGGGTCATCACGTTGATGGTGTTACCGGAGAAATAGAATCCCAGGAAGCCGATCAGGATGGACAACGGAATCACCATCAGCACCGCCACCGACGGCAGGAACCGACGCAGGAAAAACGCGGTCACCAGCAGGACAAGCAAGCCGCCCAGTCCCACTTGGTATTCGAGATTGCGAATGGCGTTGCGGATATAGCTCGACTGGTCACTGACCAGGTTGATCTCAGCGGCTTCCTCGATCTCTCCACGCTTCTTCATCAGTGGCACTTCCCGCGCCAGGCCCTCACGAATCCGGTTGACCACTTCAATGGAGTTTTCGCCAGGCTCACGGTGCAGCGGGCAGTAAACAGAACGCTTGCCGTTCACCCGGACGATATTGTTCTGGATTGCCGCATCGTCCTTGGCATAACCGATGTCTCTGATGAAAATCGGTTTTCCGTCCCGAACTGCTACTGGGATGTTACTGATGTCTTCGGGCGACGGAAGCGTATTGACAGTGTGCACCTGGTAATCGGTTTTGCCCAGCTTCATGGTGCCCCCGGCCATAACCAGGTTGGCTTCGGTCAAAGCCTTGACCACATCCGACGGCGCCAGTTGATGCGCCCGCAGCTTGTCAGGGTCGACATACACCATCATTTGCCGGAACTTTCCTCCGAAAGGATGAGGAATTTGAACACCTTTGAGTCCTCCCATCTTGTTGCGCACAGCGTAGTAGCCAATCTTGTAAAGTTCCGTCTCGCTCAGACCCTCACCAGAGATGGAAGCCAACACCACAGGCAGGTTGGCGGGCTCGCTCCGCAGCGTGAACGGCCAGTCGATGTCCGGTGGAAGGTGGTGAATATCGTTGGCCTCAAGATTGATGATCTCATTGAGCGCCGCGGCGGGATCCGTCCCCGGATGGAACTGAACCCGGATCACGCATGCCCCCGGCACACTGCGCGCCTCCTGGTGGTCAATGTCACTGGCGAGCGTGAGGATGCGTTCGACGCGTGAGGAAATCGATTTTTCGATCTCCAGGGGAGGCATGCCCGGATAGGAGAAATAACTCACCACCACCGGGGTTTCAAAGTCGGGCAGGATATCCGCTGGAATCTTGGGGATCTGTGAGAGCCCCAACAAACTTAACCCAATAGCCGCAGCCCAGACCGCGTATGGATTGCGAAGTGCGAAGCGAACGAGAAACATGATTTAATGATTGTCGATAAGCGCCAATGGCTGATCTCAGTTGCTTAACACGGAAACCTCTTGTCCATCCTTTAAACGGCCCAACATCCCCATCACTACCTGTTCTCCACCATTAAGTCCCGATAGAATTTCAATATTGTGTCCATCATCGATTCCGATTTTCACCGGCACATGCAAAATCGATTTATCGTCCTTCACGACATAGACGATACTTTCACTACCGGTCAGATCAAAGCGAACCGCTTCGGACGGCACCACCAGCGCCATTTTCTCCTGCATGATGATTTCAACTTTACAATACATGCCCGGAATCAAACGACCGTTGGCATTGGGAATATCCACTTCTACTGCCATGGTCCGCGTCTTCGGATCCAGCCGGCCTGAGCGGCGGGCGACAACGTTTTTAAGTGTTTCGCCAGGAAGCGCCGGAAAACTCATCTCGGCAATGTCCCCCTTTTTCACCCAGACCGCATCACGCTCGGGAATCGGAATCGTCACGCGTAATACATCGATCTTCGAAACAGTAAACAACGGTTCGCGAGTACCGTCTGAACTCACCTTGTTCCGCACCAGATCACCCGGATCCACCGAGCGTTGAGTAACGACGCCTGCAAACGGCGCCTTAAGGGAGGCGTATTGCAACATGACTTCAGTCTCTTCCAAGGTCTTGCGGCCGACCATAACTGAGCTTGCCGCGCTCTTAACTTCCGCTTCAGCCACCACCAGGCGGGCTTTGGCAGACTCATAGCGGCTTTTTGTTTCGTCTCCAATCCGCTTAGTGACAGCCTTGGTCTTGATCAGCGCCTGCACACGGTCATATTCTGATCGTATCGCCCCCAACTCAGCCCGGGCAGCACCCACCGACGCCTGAAACTGCTCCCGTTTATGCTCCAGCAGACTGAGTTCGGCTTGTTGCTTTTCGTAGGTTTTGGTTATTTCCGGAACATCGATCTGCATAAGGCTCTGCCCGGCTTTGACCACATCCCCAATGTCGGCAGTGACCTTGCTGGCGTATCCAGCCACCTTGGCGAACAACTCGGCTTCATGCCAGGCTCGGGCTGTCGCCGGTTGCGAACTCGTACGACGTATTGTTGTTTTTTGAGGTGAAACGGTTTTGACGGCAGGCCCCTCCGCAGCTCGAACAATGTCGGCTAGTGCGGCCGCAATCAACACAACCGCCGGATAGAAAAAAGCTGGGAGTTTTCTTTGCATTATAATGAGGGTTTGATTCTGTGTTAGGGATTAATTTTCCAAGTAAGTCCAGAAAGCGAACTGAAACCGCGCGGCAAAGACCTCCAAACTTCCACCGCCTGGATCGGCTTAACTGCAGTTGAACATGGCACGAATGCTCTTGTCCAAGTTCCAGTTCAACCTAACGGTCCATGTGTCAATCTCTTGGCTGTCAGTCGAGTCGCTGAAGCCAAGTCTAGCCCAAAGGAAGGCTGCCTCCCAAGCTCCAATTCCGTCATTTTCCAGAAAGTTTAAACTAATCGGCTGAGGCGTGTTGCTTTGATCTTGTGACAACGCAAAGCGACTTAAAAGAGGAATTGCAACCGAGCCTTTTCAGGAGACATTCACCAACTGATACGAAATCCAGAGGTGAAACCCCATCCATCATATCCTTCGCTGCTAGATGCTCTATCCATTTTAGTGTATTGGATTCCGTTCTGCCACTTCAACTTATGCCCATAGAAGAAGTGATTGATGCCCAGAAAGATCTCGCTGGCTTCGTTACCCTTCATACCAAACAAGTCTTTTTCGTATTTACTCAGCCTGATGCTGTCCCCGCTGGAACTTTTTAAGTAAGTGTATCGGAAAACCACCTGAGTCTTGTCCGTAATATCGTAGAAGGGCATGAATTGCAGAGCAATCAGATCATTTTGGGAACCATACCCATCTGAAACACTGAGATCGGTCCAGAGATGAAAATCACCCTCCTCGAACTTGGTGACTAGTGAGGCTACGTTTTTGTGATGAGGTGTTTTGTTGGTCGAGTCTTGCTCCTGATTGAGGTAGTCAAAACGGATCAACGCATTATCCATCTTTAAATTTTCCTTGAAGTTGTAACCGACCGAGAAAAGCCCAAACCGACCATAGTCAAAAGCTTCGTCAAACTCCGGACCATGGTCACTCGAGAACAATCCTGCCAGGTATTCCCAGTTGTCCCGTTTGCCAGAAAAAGTTATTCCCGGAAAATATTCCTTGGGAAACCCGAGATTGCCAGAGACCTTGCTTCTTTCAAGAGTGTAAAGTTTTTTCGATGAGGTCGATCCATCCAAGGTAAACGGAGCGGATTGCCTGCCCAGTTTAACGATCATGCCACTTGGCGAGGTCCAGGCCAAGTTGGTGTCGGTTAGTTTTTTGTAGAGAGGCTCAGGATCGTTTAGATTCATATCCGCCTCCGAATGGAGAGTCAGTCCATTAAAAAGAGAAGCCTTGAAGCCAACTCGAAATCGCCTCCAGTTGAAATCACTCTCAGAGTCGTCGAAGTTGTAGTAATCTCCCTGTAGGCGACCTGTGAATGCAAACTTCTGGAACACATTGTGGTCAGGGTCGTCGTAGAGTACCACTCTGTTCCAAATACTGTCATAGGCCGACTCTTTGCCATCTTGTCCCATTATGGTTCCGGCGAAAATGATCGTGAGAAGTATGGCAATTGTCGTCCTACTATTGTAGTTGAATGGTGCTTCTATCATAGTTGCTAACTCCACGAAGCCCGGGACGATAGAATACCGTTTTACGGGACGGGAAGGCTTTTAATGTTACGATTGCGTTACATCAACCAAGCGCTTGGCCAAGCGCCCAGACACCCGCTGATGCAGCACTTGTAACAAAAAGGTAACACGCCAAGGTTAGTGTGGACATCCTGCAAAAGTCCGGCATTTTCGCACCTGGAACCCAATCGGGTCGCCAAATACATTTGATCAAGTACATCAACAAGCACAGTAAGATTATTACCCACCCTCTCCATTCACCGCGCCAATGAATCGCGACCGACTTCTGACAATCGTAAAGATCCTCGGAGTTGCGGCCTGCCTCTACCTGTTCCTCGTCGGGATCGGAGGGATGGGGTATTCCTTCAAGTTGTTTGGCAAAGAGTTCTCGCAGAAAATCCTGGAGGCGACCTCTTCCCCTTTGATCGGCTTGTTTATTGGCATTCTGGCCACGACTATTGTCCAGAGTTCATCAACCACCACCAGCATCGTTATTGGCATGGTAGCCGCGGAGGCCATCGGAGTGCGCAGCGCTATCTTCATGGTCATGGGCGCCAACATCGGCACCACCGTCACCGCCAAGCTTGTCTCGCTTGGGCACATCACGCGCAAGGCCGAGTTCCGGCGTGCCTTTGCGGCCTCGTCTGTACATGACACTTTCAACCTCATCACCGTGGCTCTGCTCTACCCGCTCGAGTACTTCTTTCATATCCTAGAGAAAACGGCCACTTGGATGGGGGGCATTTTTGTTGAAGTCACCGGCATCACGAAACCGGAGAATTACCTGAAGAAAATCACCAAGCCTGCTGTCGAGGGTCTCGCTGACCTGTTCAACAATATTCCATGGCTTGTTCTACTGGTATCCGTTGTCATCACCTTCTTCATGCTCTGGGGCATAGTGAAACTTCTCCAGAGTCTCGTGCTGAAAAAGCTCGAATCATTTTTTGACACCTACATTTTTAGAAATTTAGCCATGTCCTTTACTGTGGGTTTAATCCTGACCGTAATGGTTCAGAGCAGCTCCATCACCACGTCCTTGATTGTGCCCCTCGCTGGAGCAGGCGTGCTCCGCTTGCAACAGATATTCCCGTTCACCATCGGCTCAAACATCGGAACCACCATCACCGGCCTGCTCGCTGCCCTGGCCGTGGCAGGCCAACCAGGCATTGATCCCAAACTTGTATTGGCCGGCTCCACCGTGGCCTTCGCCCATTTCCTCTTCAACGCATCCGGGGCGGTGATTTTCCTTCCGTTCAAAAGGGTGCGCGAGATACCAGTACATGTTGCAGAGTGGTTGGCGGAGTTTTGCCTGAAGAACCGCTTCATTCCCATTGTATTCATTGTTCTTGTTTTTTACCTAATCCCTCTAGTGTTCACTTGGAGCTCTATTGCAAAAGTATTCGGAAAAGACTAGTCTGCGCAAACAAAACAAATAACAGGCTTATGTGGAAAAAACTCATTGAATTATTCAGTAAAGACAACCTGTTTGAACAGGCCTACCAGGAAGCTTCCAAAATGCTCGACACTGATGCCGCCATGTATGACGCCTCGGTTGAAGCGCTGCGACACAAGGATACAGCAGACGTAAATTTTGATATTCATGATGCTGACAAAGAGGTCAACCGCAGCGAACGGGATGTCCGGAAGAAAGTGATGACTCATCTTGTTGTTTCCGGCGGAACCAACCTTGCCTCAGGACTGAGCCTGGTCAGTGTTGTCGTTGATATTGAGCGGATAGGAGACTACACAAAAAACATATACGACCTCGCAGTACACCACCCTCTACGCCTACAAGGCGGCCCTGTTGAGGAAAAACTGCAGAAGGTTGAAGCATCGGTGACCACAGATTTCAAAGGCATGATTGAGGTATTCAAGGATCGTGATGAAGATAAGGCCCGGGTCATCATGAACAACTACAAGGAGGGCTTGTCCGACGCCTGTGAAGAGATTTCCAACTCTATTTTATCCGGATCGATATCCGGCCTCGACAGCTCTGACGCCACTGCCGTCTCATTGTATGCGCGTTTTCTGAAACGCATAGCCAGTCATTCCAGGAACATTGTCACCAGTGTTGTCAACCCGTTCCACCGGATTGGTTACCGGGAAAAACAAGGATAATCACCCCAGGGGTTCGTCCCTGCCCCGGCTGATTGCCACGCGCTTTCGGCATTTGAATCGATCATGCGATTAAACAGCCAATACGCAGCCGAAGCCATCGGCACATTCATCCTGGTCTTCACCGGGACAGGGGCGGTGGTTTTTAACGATATTTCTGGCGGGCAAATCGGCAATCTCGGGATCGGATTGGTCTTCGGCCTTGTGGTCATGGCTCTGATTTACGCATTGGGTGACGTCTCAGGAGCTCACATCAACCCGGCTGTCACCCTTGGGTTTTGGGCGTCGGGACAATTTACCGCGAACCGAGTTGTGCCCTATATCCTGTCTCAATGCATAGGCGCGTTGCTGGCGAGCCTGCTTCTTTACGCTATGTTCGACAATCAATCCAGCATGGGCGCGACCATTCCGAGAGAAGGATTGGTTTGGCAATGCTTCGTTCTTGAAATCATCCTTACATTCATTCTGATGTTCGTGATTTTGAACGTGGCCACTGGCTCAAAAGAAAAAGGCGTCATCGCCGGCATCGCAATCGGGGGCGTCATCGTGCTCGAAGCCACGTTCGCCGGGCCCATCTCCGGAGCGTCGATGAATCCAGCGCGATCCCTTGGCCCGGCAGTGGCCAGTTTGAACTTTACGGAGTTTTGGGTTTATCTGGCTGGCCCACCGCTTGGCGCCCTGCTCGCTGTGCCTGCTTGGCGGTTCATCCGCCCGGCCAAGTCCGACACATGAGAAAACCAAGCTGAAATAAGATTATGTTATGGAAAAACAAGTCAAACCAACTGTCCTGATTCTGTGCACTGGCAATTCCTGCCGCAGTCACATGGCTGAAGGTATACTTCGCAGTGTTGCTGGCGATATTCTGGACGTACAAAGCGCCGGTTCCACCCCGGCCGGATACGTTCATCCCCTCGCCATCCGCGCCTTGAACGAGATTGGGATTGATATTTCTGCAAACAGATCCAAGCACCTAAACGAGTTTCGCGACCGCAACGTCGAGACCGTTATCACTGTCTGCGACAATGCGAACAAGGCCTGCCCCGGTTTCCCCGGTCAGGCGAATCGGCATCACTGGCCTTTCCCAGACCCGGCCAAGGCCAAGGGCAGCGAGGAGGAAATCTGGAAAGCGTTCGAGCGGGTGCGCGACGACATCCATCGCATTTTTATCTCCTACGGTCTGGCCAGAATGAAAGCGAGCCAAGCGCTTGGCAGCAAGGACAGCATTAAAAAACTACAGTCCTGAATTAGCTTCGCTGTTTGGAACCGTAAAAAAACGCCCCTTACTTGTGACGATTTGCTTAGGCGTAACAAGGTCAATATGACTGCTACCACGCGTCTTGTCTAATTCCATGCCTGCATAATAAAGCGCCGCTGCAATTACGGTTGAACAGGTATAACCACCACCAATATCCTCCTGTGTTCTGGGTTTAAGGTTCGCGTTCCCAAAACCCAGCGAGCTTAAGTCACCGTAAGACTCTCCTCCCTTCTCTTGAACGATACTTATTCGCAAAAACTCCAACAATCGTTCCTTATCGATACGGCTCCAATCCTTCGTTCGATAAACATCCCAATCACGGCTTCCCAAATCTTTCAATTGACGCTTGATGTTCACCCCTTCAGTGCCGTTGCAGGTAAACAATACCAACTCATCTCCTCCGCCAGGATCACGTATTACCAAATCTAAATGCCCATATTTTAAGAAAGTGTAGCCGGCAGCATATTTTTTCCACTTTAGGAAGAAATCCGTACCTGCCTCTATTTTCCTCAAGCGTGCTGCAACAAGGTCACCCTCTTGCAAGAGGGTGGTTTTCTTTTGCAAACCTTCTTCGCCGGTTTGACGCCGAAACCTAGCGACACGTTTGAACTCTAGCCGATCCCCAGGCTCAGCCAAGCGCGACGGCCTTGGCACGAATGCCCGCTGAATCCAACCCGGCTTAGGCACAATCAACGAGTCATTGACTAGGCAACCACTGTTAGCAATCAAACATATTGAAGCTGTAAAAATGACACACATTTTCTGCATAACCGCGGTCAAATGATCACTTAAAATTTCATTGAGCACCCACTGTCTCTTTTTAATTAAGCGTGCTACCGGAAATGAAAAAGGCGGCCGGTTGGCCGCCTTTTTAAATTGGCCGGATGCCACTACTCTTGCCCCATGGTCCCGTGAGTCGAACAGGTTGCCTTTTGGCCGACGGCCCCGATGGTGTAGGTGCCTCCCCCTGGGCAGGTGGGCATGCCATCTGTAATGTATTCGCCGACCTGGGCTTCAGAGGGAGTATCGCCGTCCGCCCGTTTTTCCTGGGTCGCCCACATTTCTTTGACGCCATCGATCTGCTTCAACTGAGCGTGACAGGCGGTCTTCTGGGCGTCTTTTCTCATTTTGCTGAAGTTGGGCACGGCCACGGCGATCAGCAGGCCGATGATGGCCACCACGATCATAATTTCCACCAGCGTGAATCCGCTGGCCCGCATTTGTTTGATCTTCATCTTGTTCAAGGCTTTCATCCTGTTCGGCGCTGCCGTTTGGTAGCAAAACGGCGGCATTTGTCAACCAGCGAGTAAAACCCCGTGCTCCGGCGAAAGTTGCTGCACTTGGCCAAGCGCCTGCGTCATTGAGCCCGCTTGGCCAAGCTGTAACAGCGGATTTCCTTGTCATTGCGGAGGTAGACGCTGCGGTTGGCAAAGGCGGGGTGGGACCAGACCAGAGTCCGGCCAGCAACCCGATGGGTCGGTTCGATCAGCTTGGCCCGGCTGATTTCCGAGTATCCCCCCGCACTCAGCTTGGCAATAATCAATTCACCGTAGTCGTTGGCCAGAAAGAAGCGGTTTCCGTTCCGGACCGTGAACACGTTGGCCCAACTGGCCGGGCGACTGCCCTCCGCCGGAGTGAACGTCGACCACAGCGTTTCGCCGTTGACCAAGCGGGCGCAGGAATATTTTCCGTTTGGCCCGCAGGCATAAATCAGGCCATCCTGGATGAAGGCGGTATTGTGAACACCGGCAATGCCGCGACGGGTGGTTCCCTTCCAGAGCAGCTTGGCCGTTTTGCCGTCTTCAGGCACCTCAACACAGGCGGAGACGCGGTTGAACCCCATCACATAGACCCGGTTTCCCTCCACCACCGGCTGGCCAATCGACATGGCGTAGGTCGGCTTGATCTGCACGGACCAGTAAACCGCACCGTTATCGGGATTGAGCGACTCCAGCGCGTCACTGTGCCATACCAGCAGTTGCTCCGTCCCGCCTATGCGCCTGACGATCGGCGGGCAATAACCGGGTTGTTCCGCGCTCAACGCTCGCCACAATTCCCTGCCCGTCACCTTGTCAAAGGCAACACAAGTGGTTCCTTTCCCCCCAATGATGCAGATCAAGTGCTCCCCGTGCACAAGCGGATGAGCCGCGGTGCCCCACTCCGGAATCTCCAGCCCGTAATCCTTCTTGAAATCACGACTCCAATGCACCACGCCGGTCTTCGAGTTAAGACAAAACAGGTTTCCCTCCGCGCCAAGCGCGTACACGCGAGCGCCGTCCACGGTAGGGGTCGCCCGGGGGCCAATCGCATAGGCGGCCACGGTCGTGTACGGGCAGTCCCACTCGTGTGCCCAAAGCAATTTCCCGTCGATTTCATTCAGGCAAACCAGGCGCTCCCCGCCGGGCAGGAGTTTGCGGACGAAGTTGATGTTGCGTGGTGGCGGACCGTCATGGAGCAGTTTGGCTCCGGCCGAATCGCCCTCCCCAGCCAGGCGATCCATGACAAACACCTTCCCGTCGGCCACGGCCGGGCCGGAATACCCCGCGCCCAGTTTGGTTTGCCAGCGCAACGTGGGGCCTCCCTCCGGGAAACGATCGATGATCCCCTCCTCGCGCCAATCCGCATCGCGGTTTGTGCCGAGCCACTGCGGCCAATCCTCCGCTTGGCCAAGCGATGAAACGGCAAACCAAGCCAGCACGAGCTTCATAAAAGCGGAATGTAAGGAGGTTGAAAGCGGCACCTTAACGGGCCTCCAACAGGTGCTTGTCGAACCACTCCCCGACCGTCTTTACTTCCACGGGTTCCGCCTTCCAGCCGTGATCCTTTCCGGGCATGACGAGCAACTCCGCCTCGACGCCGGCTGCCTTGAACTTGGGCATGATCCAGTGCGCCTGCTGGATCGGCACCAACCGGTCGGCGTCGCCGTGGATAATCAGCGTGGGCGCATCCCCACTGGAAACATGCGTTACAGGGGCGACTTCGCGGAGTTTCTCACGCACCTTTGGCTCTTCCGTGATGCGCTCGTACCAATTTTGATCACGATCGTAGCTATGAAAGTCCAGCGCAGCCAAATACGGATTTCTTCCGTTGAGCAGTTTGCGGATGAACTTGTCGAAATGCTGCCCTTCCTTGCCATAGTTCAAAAAATCAGTGGGTGGAAAATAGGCGACGACGGCCTGCACCCGGCTCGACTGCCTTTCAACCGGATCGCTGGCATCAGGGTCGCCATCAAGGCTGTCAGTGCCCTGCATCAATGACAAATGCCCCCCGGCCGAGCCGCCAAAAATCCCGATGCGCTCGGGGTCGATGCCGTAAGCCCTGGCGTTGTGGCGGATGAAACGCACCGCCCGGTGCATGTCTTCCCGGATTTCCGGGACGGTGTACTTGGGCTGGCTCCCGTGAACCACGGCGAACAGCGTGTATCCCCGCCTGATAAGCTCCGCCCAATTCAACCGCTTGGCTGCTCCGTCGATTTTGTCTTGCGCGCTGAACCATCCGCCACTCACGACAAACACGATCCCGCGGTCGTTGCTCTTGGCCAAGGGCTGAAACACATCAAGCGTCATGGCCAAGCCATCCTTCCGCCCGTAGATCACTTCGCTCTCCCGCTTGAAGAAAGATTGCTCCGCGCACAAATAGCCGGCTTGAGCCAGACAACCGACAAGAATGAAAAGGACCCGATGCTTCATGAACTGCGGCAACTGATAAAGCCCTGACCCGGCGAACGCAAGACCGTGGCGGGGCACCGAAAAAAATGACCCAGCGATGAATCGGCGGAGTCATCACTGGGCCGGGAGGAACTGAGGACAAAACCTCAACCAAATTTTTTGGACAGCTTGCCGGGGAGAAACCAAGTGTCAACAAAAAATCGTTAATAACTGTAAAAAAAACTAGCCTAATTTAAGGAGAGGACAAACTTTATCGTTACAGCTTGCATGATTTCGTCCATTGAAAATTGTGGTTATTATGTGAAAACATTGGAAATAACTTGTCTAATCGTTCTTTTGGTCTGTGGATAACTGCTGCTCGTCGGTCGACTCCAGCGCTTCCTCTGTGTTCGGTTGTGAGGCGGTTTCCTGCTCGGGATCAATTCGACAGCGCAGTGACGGAATTTCCTTCTCAACCGCCACATCAAGTTTTCGCAGGAGTTTTTTTGAGGAGGCAGAGGCCGAAAGGCTGCGCAAACCATGGGCACGCATGATGTCCAAGATTCCGGGCTTGATGCTCTCCCAAGTGGCATGGAGATCGGCCCTCTTTTTAAGGGATAGCTCATCCCTGTAGGCACGTTTGAAAAATACGTCGATTCCCTCCTCTGTCTCGATGGACCGGCGCAGGTTCCGCAGGCCAAACGAGAGCATCCACCAAAAAAACGCAACGAGGACAATCACAATCCCAAGGGCGATACCGGGCTCGGACAAGTCATCCCAATTCCGTTCGTTCAATGCGACTTTCCAGTCCGACTTGAACCACCAATCACGTGCCAGCCACCCGGTCCCGGCTGCCAACAGGAGGATGCAGGTGAATCCCAACCAGAGCCGACTCACCAGCCTTCGGTAGGCCAATACTGCTTCCAGGCAGACCTTTACGTGAACCGACAGCCGGTGGGCATGAGACAGCAGCCCGCTGACAAGGTTGTTGGCCCGGCGGGCGGGAGCCCTCATGATTTCTGAAACCACTTCATCCCGTGAGATGTCAAAGTCCTCAAGGGGGATGGGCTTGGCATTCTCCTGAAGCGGCCGGGTGGCAAAGCCAGGGAGATAAGTCGTGTAAATGCGTGGCGTGTCCTTGGTGGGGATGGTCTTTGACAGGTTCCAGCAAAGGGTGCCGTAAGTCCGCGCAAAGTCCCGGATGTTATCGAACAGGTCAACCTTGTTGAGCACGATCAACAACTTGTGATCGATGCCGACCAGTTGTTTAGTGAAAATGGAAATCGCCTCACCGGTGGTACCCGGTTTGTCGGGGTCAAAAAAGAACAGAATCAAGTCGGCGCTCTCGGCAAAACGGCGAATGCACTCCCGAAAGTCGTAACTCCGAAGCTGGTGACTGCTGGCGGAATCGATCATTCCCGGACTGTCGATAAGTGTCAATTGTCGTAAGTTTTCTGACGGGTAAGTCTTGAAGCACAGCTTGGCGAGAAACTCGGGGCCGAGGCTGGCCAATTCCTGGTAATCCAGCTCGGGATGCGACACCAGCGTCTGTCCGTCGAGCGTTTCCTCCTCCTCCCCGTGGGTGACCAGTGTGAAACCGTCATCCGTCGGGGCCATTCCGGATTCCTGAATGTCGGCCCCGGCGATGTAGTTGATGAACGAAGATTTGCCGGAGGAGTGGTTTCCGAGGAAAAGCACCCTAGGCGATCCCGGAACATCCTTGTCGCTGACCGGCAGGTTGAAGCGATAGCGGCTCGCCAGCAATGAGAGTTTTCTGGCGTAAATGGATCGGACGTTGCGCTCGAGTTTTAACAGGTCATCCATCGTGTGTGCCGGGGCAAGCGGACAGGGCGTTATAGTCCAAGCGCAACGGCACCCAAAGAAAATTACACCGACATCTTGGCAACGAAATGAGATTCACACGCACTTGGCTTGGCGGTAGCATGGCCGTTGCATGAGTTTGACCGGGGAAATGACCGAATTGGCCAGGCGCGCCCGCCTGGCTTCCCGCCGCTTGGCCAGCCTGTCCGCCGGCGATAAAAACAACTGTCTCCTGGCCATGGCCGACGCCATCGAGGCGAACGCGCAGTTCATACAGGAGGAAAATGCGAAGGACATGTACGCCGGTGCCGAGATGGGCCTGGCCAAGCCGATGCTGGACCGGTTGCTGCTGGACGAGGCGCGCATCGGGGACATGGCCACCGGCTTACGCGAGGTCGCTGAACTGCCGGACCCGGTTGGCCGGGTCATCGAGGAGCGCACGCGGCCCAACGGGCTGAAACTCAGCAAGGTCGCCGCGCCGATCGGGGTGATCGTCATCATTTACGAGTCACGCCCGAACGTCACTGCCGATGCCGCAAGCCTTTGTTTCAAGTCCGGCAACGCGACCATTCTTCGCGGCGGCAAGGAGGCCATTCACTCGAACCTAGTCATCGCGAAGACCATGGTCGAGGCCGCATCCAAGGCGCTGCCTGCTTTTCCGCCGGACGCCATTCAGGTCGTGCCCACGATCGACCGCGCCGCCATCCCCGAGCTGCTTTCTCTCACGCGCGATATTGATCTCTGCATACCCCGTGGTGGCGAGAGCCTCATTCGCGCCGTGGCGGAGTGCTCGCAAGTGCCGGTCATCAAGCATTACAAGGGCGTGTGCCATGTTTATATCGACGGCGGGGCGGATGCCTCCATGGCAGAGGAGATCGCCTTTAACTCAAAGGTGCACCGACCTGGAGTGTGCAACGCCGCCGAGACGCTGCTTGTCGACAAGGCAATCGCCAGCGAGATACTCCCTCCATTGGCCAAGCGCTTGGCCAAGGCGAATGTCGAACTGCGAGGCGACGAACCAACGCAAACCGTGCTAAGCAACTGTGGAGTCGAAGTGACACCGGCCACCGACTCGGATTGGGATGAGGAGTATCTCGACCTGGTACTTTCCGTGAAAATCGTCGAGGGCGTCGGCGAGGCGATCGAGCACATCAACATGCACGGCTCGGGCCACACCGAGACGATCGTCACCGGCGACGAGTCGGCCGCGAAGCGCTTTCAAGTCGAGGTTGATTCGTCGACGATTTTCTGGAATGCCTCGACCCGCTTCACCGACGGCGGCCAGTTCGGCATGGGCGCGGAGATCGGCATCAGCACCGACAAGATCGGCGCACGCGGCCCGATGGGCCTAGAGGAGTTGACCAGCTACAAGTGGCTGGGGGTGGCCGACGGGTTGATTCGCCAATGACAGCGGGCGAGGCGGTTCGTGGCGCGGTGCTGCGCCTTGGCCAAGCGGGCGTCGAATCGCCGCAAGCCGATGCAGAGTGGCTGCTTGCCGACTTGTTGTCATGCAACCGCTCCGAGATTCCACTCCGCACTGAAACCGCCTTGACTGCGGAAGAACAGGATCGCCTGGCTAGGCAGGTCGAGCGGCGGGCCCGCCGCGAACCGCTGCAGTACATTCTCGGAACGGCCAATTTCCTTGGTTATGATTTTCGGGTTTCCGCTGAAGTGCTAATTCCCCGGCCAGAGACGGAAGTGTTGGTGGAATTGGCACTGGAGTTTTTGGAGCATCTCCCTCACCCGTCCGTGTTCGACTTGGGCACGGGAAGCGGCTGCACGGCCGTCGCGCTGGCCAAGCGCTGCCCCAAGGCAACCGTCATCGCCTCGGATGTTTCTGGTGCGGCGCTTGAACTGGCGAAATCAAATGCCGAGTCGCTGGATGCGCTTGGCCAAGTGGAGTTTCGGCAGGCCGATGGGTTAGACGCCCTGACCAAGGGCGAACGGGTGGACTTGATCCTCTCAAACCCTCCGTACATCCCGACGGCGGAGATTGACGCCCTCCAGCCTGAAGTCCGGGATCACGATCCCCGCCTGGCCCTGGACGGGGGCACGGATGGGCTGCGGTTTTACCGACTGCTCGCCATCGAGGGGCAGTCCCGGCTCAGGCGCGGCGGCAGATTGATGGCAGAGTTTGGCGATGGACAGGAGCGGGCCGTCGCCGGCCTGTTCCAACAGGCCGTCTGGCCGAGTTTGGAGATCGCCAACGACCTGAGGAGTCGCCCGCGAATCGTGATTGCCTGCGCGGGGCATTAGCGTAACACTCCGCGCCGACAAACGCTCATGGATTGCCTGGTCATCAAGGGAGGAACACCGCTCAAGGGCGAGGTCAAAATCAGCGGTTCAAAAAACGCCGCGCTGCCGCTGATGGCGGCCACGCTGTTAACGAGAGAGGAGTGCGTTTTGCGCAATCTGCCCAGGCTGAGCGACGTTCAGTTCATGGCGCAGATTTTGGAGTCTCTCGGCGCAGTGGTGGAAATGAACCGAGGAACCCTCCGTGTCCGGGCAAAAAAAATCGTGGGCTACGGCAACTATGATCTGATCCGCAAAATGCGCGGCTCGATCTGCATTCTCGGGCCGCTCATGGGTCGTCTCAACAAGGCCAAGGTGTCGATGCCAGGGGGCTGTGTCATCGGCGCCCGCCCAATCGATCTGCATCTGAAGGGGATGCGCGATCTCGGAGCAAGGGTCCGGGTCGAGGCCGGCTACGTCCACGCCAAGGCCAAGACACTGGCCGGCGCCGAAAGTTTCCTTGGCGGCCGCTGTGGCCCGACGGTTCTCGGTACGGCCAACGTAATGATGGCGGCCACGCTGGCCAAGGGGACCACGGTCATTCACAGCGCTGCCTGCGAGCCGGAAATCGAGGATTTGGCCACTTTTCTCAATGCAATGGGCGCAATAATCTCCGGCGCCGGTAGCCCAACCATCACCATCCGGGGCGTGCGACGCCTGCGAGGGGCGGAGCACCGCGTCATCCCAGACCGGATTGAGACGGCCACCTACGCCCTCGCCGGTGCAGTGACGAGTGGCGACGTGACGCTTCGGGATTGCAACCCGAGGCATCTCAGCGCGGTGCTGGACAAGATGCGCGAGGCCGGCGTGCGGCTCGACTCCGGCCGAAACACACTTCGCGTCCGCTCAGCAAAGCAGTTGTGCTCGGTGGATATCACCACCATGCCGCACGCCGGTTTTCCGACCGATGTGCAGGCGCAGATGATGGTTCTCATGCTCAAGTCACCAGGGATCAGCATCATCACCGAGCGGATTTTTGAGTCGCGCTTCATGCATGTGAACGAGTTGGCGCGCATGGGCGCCGACATCTCGATCGAAGGCCCAAGCGCGATTGTCAAAGGCGGTCTGCCGCTCAGCGGCGCGGATGTCATGGCGAGCGACCTCCGAGCATCAGCAGCGCTGGTGCTCGCCGGGATGGCGGCGAAGGGCGTCACGCGGGTGAACCGCGTGTACCACATCGATCGCGGCTACGAGAACATCGATGGCAAACTCCGGGCGCTCGGCGCGAACATTTCACGCGAGCCAGGCCAGTAACCGAGCGCGGCGGCGTGCTGATCGCCTCACTGTTCGAGCAACGCAGCGCAGACATCGAGTTTGGCTGGCAAAACTTCGTCGCCGGGCAATCGGAAGAAATTATCGCCAGCGTCAGCAATGAAGAAACGGTCTTGCTCTGCGAGGTCGACCTGGCCAAGGTGGACGCGATCTGCACCCATTGGGCGCTCCTGCGCGACAAGCGTATCGATGCGTACCGTGATCTAACCCGATGAATGACGCACCCGATGACACAAAACCGCTTGCGTGGATTACCGGTGCCGGAGGGCTGATCGGCAGCCATATAGCCCGGACGGCCGCTGTGCACGCGCCGGACTGGCGGATCCGCGGCTTGACACGAGATGACCTCGACTTGACCAACTTCCGCGAGGTTCAGCGGCAATACGAAGCCGATCCGCCCGATCTGCTGATTCACTGCGCCGCAATGAGCGACCTCAAGGCGTGTGAGAAGCAACTTGCCCAAACCCGGCTCGTGAATCGCGAGGCGACTTTTTTTCTTTCCGGCCTCGCGCAGGACATCCCCATGATCTTTTTTTCATCAGACTTGGTGTTTGACGGGAGACACGGCCAATACACGGAGGAAGACGAACTTTCGCCACTGACCGTTTACGCCCGAAGCAAGGCCGAGGCCGAGGCGCTGGTGATGGCCAACCCGCTGCACACAACCGTCCGCACCTCGCTCACCGCCGGCAAATCGCCCAACGGCAATCGTGGCATCGAGGAGCAACTCACGCTCCGCTGGGCCAGGGGCGACACCGTGAAGCTGTTCGCCGACGAATATCGCTGCCCCATCCCGGCGGAAGCCACCGCACGCGCTATTTGGGAACTCGCCTTGGCCAAACGCCCCGGTCTTTATCACCTCGCCGGGAGCGAACGAATGTCCCGTCTCGAAATCGGACGATTGATCGCCGCAAAATATCCCGATCTAAATCCCAAGATTGAACCGTGCAGCCTGCGCGACTACGACGGTCCCCCAAGGGCAGCCGACACATCACTCGACTGCGCGAAGCTGCAGCAACTTCTCTCATTCCCGCTGCCTGGACTGCGAAAGTGGCTGGATTCCGACACGCCACAGCCTGCATGAAGGCGTATCGCGGACGCATCGCCCCGACACCGACCGGCCTGCTCCACCTTGGCCACGCTCAGACGTTCTGGATCGCCAGCCAACGCGCACGCCAGGCGGGCGGGCAACTGCTTCTCCGCATTGAGAATCTTGACCCGCAGCGGTGCAGGGAGGCGTTCATCAGCGCAGCCATCGAGGACCTGGCCTGGCTTGGCATCGAGTGGGACGAGGGGCCGGACCGGGGCGGGCCATGCGCCCCGTACATTCAAAGCCAGCGGATTGAGCGCTACCGCAAACTCCTAGGCAGGCTGCAGACAGCCGGCTTGGCCTATCCCTGTCGCTGCTCGCGCAAGGATGTGCGAGAGGCTGCCACGGCACCGCACCACAAGGGTGACGAACCGGTCTATCCCGGCACCTGCCGGCCGGCGCCTAGCCAAGCGGCGATGTTTGACATTGAGACCGCGCCGCACGTCAACTGGCGCTTTCACGTTTCCGATGGCGAGGTGGTGTCGTTCGAAGATGGACGGTTCGGGCAACAGTCGTTCGTTGCCGGCGACGATTTCGCTGACTTCGTGCTGTGGCGGCATGACGATGTCCCCAGCTACCAATTGGCGGTCGTGGCGGACGATCACGACATGGGAATCACCGAGGTGGTCCGCGGGGCGGACCTGCTCAAGTGCACGGCGCGGCAACTGTTGATTTACGACGCCCTTGGCTGGAAAGCACCGGCATTCCACCATTGTCCACTGGTGAAAGACGACTCCGGTCAGCGCTTGGCCAAGCGGAACCACGCGCTGAGTCTCCAGGCCATGCGCGAGTCCGGTGCGAGCCCGGCGGCAATCCGCTCGAGATTCATCGAATAAGCCGCGTGCCGCCCAGTCAGTAGGACTTGGATTCGCACAAGAACGGGTTGCATCCGGAGATTCTCGATCTAGGCTGAGCACTGGATGTCCTGCCCGCAAACTGCAAGCCTTAGAAAAAAAGATTTCTGGTGAACCATTAACCGATCCCAACCATGGCAACACATCTCTTTTGTGACGGAATACAGCGACGCGATTTTCTCAAAATCGGTGCCTTGAGCGGCATGGGGCTTGGCTTGTCCGACTACCTCGGCTTGGCCAAGGCCAATGCGGCCACCAACGCTACAGCCAAGTCGGCGATCTATGTGCGTCTGGCCGGCGGGCCAAGCCACATGGACACGTTCGACATGAAACCGGACGCCCCCGACACCCATCGCGGCGAGTTCAGGGAAATCGCCACCAACGTCCCGGGTGTTCGCATCTCCGAACATCTCCCGAAATTGGCCAAGTGCGCCGACAAGTACGCCATTCTCCGGGGCGTGAGCCATACGCTGGCCGCCCACCGTCTCGGCGCGGAATACCTGATGACCGGCAACCGCCCCCTGCCCGCCCTCAAGTATCCGACCTACGGCGCCGTGGTTAGCAAGGAACTCTCCGCGCCAAGGGACATCCCCGGTTCAGTGGCCATCCCCAAGGGTGCCAATGCCTCAACCGGCTTCCTTGGCTTGGAGTATGGCCCGTTCGAAACCGGCGCCTCGCCAAAGGCCGGGCAGCCGATGAACATCCGGGACTTGTCCTTATCGAACGGCCTGACGTTGGCCGACATCGACCGGCGCAACAACCTGCTCAAGCGCTACGACACCGCCTTTGGCTCCTTCGTCAGGGAGGACAAAGTGCTGAGCGGGATGGATGCATTCAGCCAAAAGGCCTACGAGATGATGCGCTCGAACCGGACCCGCGAGGCTTTCGACCTGACCCGCGAGTCTCCATCGGTGTCTGGCATGTTTGGCGACGGGGGCTTTTCACAAAGCTGCCTGCTGGCGACCCGCCTGGTGGAATCCGGCGTGCGCCTGGTCAACGTCCAACTCGGGGGCTGGGACACACACCGAGATAATTTCAACCACCTCAAGGACAACAACCTGCCCAACCTCGACGACGGCTTAACGGGGTTGTTCCGGGCGCTCGAGGCCAAGGGCCTGCTGAAAACAACCGCGGTGTTCGTGACCGGCGAGTTCGGCCGCACCCCGAAGATCAACCAGCGAGGGGGTCGCGACCACTATCCGCGGGCGATGTTCTGCCTCCTTGCCGGCGGTGGGATGGAGGGGGGTCGAGTGATTGGCGCATCCGATGAGAAGGGCGAAGGCCCACGCGACCGGGTGATATCGCCAGACGACGTGGCAGCCACCTTCTACCATGCGCTGGGCATCGACCACACCAAGGAATACCACTCACCGACCGGACGGCCGGTGATGATTGTGCGGCACGGCAAGCCGATCCCGGAACTGACTTAAACACCAAAGCACCGGACGATTTTTGACGCGCTTGGCCAAGCGAAGAGCGCTTGGCCAAGTTTTTTGTCTCGCAAAGCCACGGGTTCCTCGGCTCAATCCCCGCTTTTCAGCCCGATGAACGAGCAGATTGTCATTCTGGATTTCGGTTCTCAGTACACGCAGGTCATCGCCCGGCGCATCCGCGAGTGCAAAGTTTACTCAACCATCATCCACTACAACACGTCTGCCGCCACTATCGCGGAAATGAATCCGAGTGGCATCATCCTCTCCGGCGGACCGTCCAGCGTTTACGCCAGGGATGCCCCTTTGCCCGACAAGACGATTTTTGAGTTGGGCGTACCCATTCTCGGCATCTGTTTTGGACATCAGGTGATGGCAACGTTCCTGAACGGCAAAGTCGAACGCGGCCAAAAACGGGAATACGGCAAGGGCATGCTGCGCGTGAAAAACACCCGCTGTCGGCTGTTTGACAGCCTCCCGAAGGAACTGCAGGTCTGGAATTCGCACGGCGACAAACTGACCAGACTACCGGACGGCTTCAAGGCGGTGGCCACCACGGAAAATTCCGGCTTTGCGGCGATCGAAAATGCCAGGGCGCGCTTTTACGGCCTGCAATTTCATCCGGAAGTGGTTCACACGCCGAAGGGCAAAAAGATCATCTCCAACTTTGTCCACAAAATCTGCGACTGTGGCCGCAAGTGGACCATGCGCAATTATGTCGAGCAGGCGGTGGAGGACATCCGCGCCCAGGCCGGCAAGGAAAAGGTGATCCTCGGGTTGAGCGGCGGTGTGGACTCGAGTGTCGCGGCGGCGCTGATCCACAAGGCCATCGGCAAGCGGTTGACCTGCATTTTTGTGAACAACGGCGTGCTGCGCGCCAACGAGGCCGAGGTCGTCAAAAAAGTGTTCGGGCGCAATTTCAGGGTGAAACTCCATTACGAGGACGCCACAAGTCTCTTTATGCGCAAGCTCCGGGGTGTGAGTGATCCCGAAAAAAAACGCAAGATCATCGGCAACACGTTCATCGACGTGTTCCAAAAAGCCACCAGCAAGGTCGGGAAGGCCCGGTTTCTCGCGCAGGGCACGCTGTATCCCGATGTCATCGAGTCGGTGCCGATCGGCGGCAACCCGGCGGCGCTCATCAAGAGCCACCACAACGTTGGTGGCCTGCCGAAGAATATGAAATTCGACCTGATCGAACCGCTCCGCTGCCTGTTCAAGGATGAGGTTCGCCAACTCGGCGCCGAACTGGGTCTCCCAAGGGAGATCGTCATGCGCCAACCGTTCCCCGGTCCCGGCCTGGCGGTACGCATTCTCGGTGAGGTCACCCCCGAGCGCTGCGAGATCCTCCGCAACGCAGACACGATCGTCGTCGAGGAAATGAAGGCCAACAAGCTGTACTACAAGATCTGGCAGAGCTTCGCGGTGCTGCTGCCGGTGCGAAGCGTCGGCGTGATGGGGGACGAGCGAACCTACGACTACACCATCGCCGTGCGGGCGGTAGAGTCCAAGGACGGCATGACGGCCGACTGGGTGAAACTGCCGTACAAGGTGATCGAGACGCTCTCGACCCGGATCATCAACGAGGTGAAAGGCGTGAACCGCGTTTGCCTCGACGTTTCCAGCAAACCGCCGGCGACCATCGAGTGGGAGTAGGTTTCAGCCGCCGATCCGAGTCGGCTGGATTTCGCCCCTCGGTTGAACGTCCGGTTTGGGTTGCGGCATATCGGGCGACCAGTCTTCCTGAAGTAAGCTGATTCTGTCGACCCCCCACAAGCCCTGCTCCAGCACGAGGCTCACCCCGCACGAAATCCAGTGTCCACCCTCAAAATAGAGATAGGCGTCCAGGACGGCAGTGGCTCCGTCATCCATGACCAGGCCGAAGTAGGTCGCCGTCGAGAGCGGCAGCAGCGGCAGATCGTTGCGGATCATGTCACGCAAGTCTTCCGCCGTGACGCCCTGCCACGTGGCGGACATCCTCGATCTGGCTTCGACGAAATTGCCAAGCCGCACGGCTTTGAAGAAATCGCACGCCTTCTCGTTGAACTGGTGATGCAGCAGAAGCGTCTGCAGTGAATCCCGCATTGTTTTGAGCAGTGTCAGTTCCCTCATGGCTTATTCCGGACAGAGATGGTCCGTGAACAGAATCGACCGCACACGCCAAAACTTTAGCGGGAAGTTTCAGGGGCGTTGACCGTGCTGCTGAGCGCGCCAGCGTGCAGGTGCGTCCGCAGCACCTGTCCGCGCTTGGCTTTGCTAGCGTCCCTCAACACCGCGCCGGTTTTCGCGTCGCGGGTGATCGAGTAGCCCCGGGCCAGGATGGCCTTGGGCGAGAGCAGTTCAAGCTGGCTCACCACCCGTCCAAAGCTTGCGAAATGCTCCCCGAGTTTGCGGCGCGGCACACCGCCCAAGCGGTGCCGAAGCCAGGCCAACTGTTCCACGCGCTGCGCAATCAAGGCGGCTGGCCGGAGGGAAGCCAGGCGCTGCCTGGTTAACCGGAGACGGTCTTGCCGGATCGCCACTCCCTGCTTGGCCAAGCGATTCAGATCGTCGAGCTGGTTGTCCAGCCGCTGAAAGGAGTCGTCCAGCGCCCGACGCGGGTGCGCCCGGTTAAGGCGGTGCGAAAGGGCCGACAAGTCGCGCCTGGCCAACCCCACCCCGCGCTTGGCCAAGCGACCCAGCTGTGCAGCAACCTCCGCCAAAAACCCACGCGAGGCGAACACGCCCTGCGTGATCAACTCGGCGGCCACGCTCGGCGTTGCTGCCCGGACGTCGGCCACGAAGTCGGTGATCAGAAAATCAATCTCATGCCCCACGGCGGACACCACCGGCAAAGCTGACTGGTGGACGGCACGGGCCAACTCTTCCTCGTTGAACGCCCAAAGATCCTCCAGGCTGCCGCCACCGCGGGTCAGCAGAATCAAATCGAGTGGTTCAGCCTGCCGGACACTCCATTGGTTGAGCCGCTGCAGCGCCCCGGCCATCTCCGCAGCGGCGCTCTCTCCCTGCATGCGGCACGGCTCCAGCACGATTTGCAATGAGGGATTACGCCGTTGAACCACATGGAGCACGTCCCGAATTGCCGCACCGGTCGGCGATGTAACCAGCCCCACCCTAGCGGGAAAATCGGGCAGCGGCCGCTTGCGCCCGGGCGCGAACAACCCCCCGGCCTCCAGTTTGCGCTTCAGCTTCTCAAACTTGACCTGTAACTCCCCCTGCCCCTGCAGTTCCACTTTGCGAATGATGAGCTGATACTGCCCTCTCGGCTCGAACAGCGTGACCTCCCCCTGCAGCACCACTTGCGTCCCGTCCTCTAGTAGCGAGCGGTTTCCTGAATCGCTTCCTCGAAATAGCGCACAGTTCAACTGAGCTTTCTCATCCTTTATGCCGAAATAAACGTGGCCGGAAGCCTGTTGGCGCAGGCCGGTGATCTGTCCCTCCACCCAGACGGTCCCGAGTTGACTTTCCAGCAGACCCTTTACCATCCGGTTCAGCTCGGTGACGCCATAAACCCTGCGCGCCTCCCCATGATCCGGGGATCCGCCGAAGTCCCACAGGCTCTGTTGCTCTCGGCTCATTCCTCGGAATTGTCGTCCGGTAACAGCTCGGAGATCCGCTCGATGGAACGCGCCATGCCGGTAGTCCCGTCGATCTCAATCAACGCCCCATTCAGGATGATGCGCTCGGCAGCCACGCCAAACCGTTGAGGCCGGTACGTTGTGAAACGTCGAAGGATCGGCTCGATCTCGCGGCCAAGGATGCTCTCGTGCGGCCCCGTGAAACCCGCGTCGCAGAGGAACGCCGTGCCGCCCGGAAAAATCTGTTCGTCGGCGGTCTGCACATGCGTGTGCGTCCCCACCACGGCGCTCACCCGCCCATCGAGGAAGCGCCCCATCGCGATCTTCTCAGAGGTCGTCTCCGCGTGCATATCCACAAAAATGATGGAAGTTTCTTTTCGCAGCTCCTCCACTCCTTCGTCTGCGGCAAAGAAGGGATTCTCGATCGGTTTCATGAACGTTTGCCCCTGCAAATTCAGCACACCCACGGGCGGAAGATCGTCCTTGTGGTTGACGACAAATCCCTGCCCTGGCGTGCTCTTGGGATAGTTGTACGGTCGCACCAGTCGTGATTCACTGAGTAGCAGCGACTCCACCTCGCGTTGGTCCCACAGGTGATCGCCGGACGTTATCACATCGACGCCTGCTTCAAACACCTCGCTCGCGGTCGCCGGGGTGATGCCGGACCCGCCGGCCATGTTTTCACCGTTGGCGACAACAAAATCGATCCCAAGGGACTTGCGGAGGCGCGGCAAAAAATATCGCACCGCCCTGCGGCCCGGTTTTCCGACGATGTCCCCGATGAACAGCAGCTTCACGGACGACACGGTACGCCACCCGCCTGCTCACGCAAAGCCCAACAACAGTTTGAGGGCAAACTTGAAGCCGAAGGCTCTGGAGATTATCACTTTGGCGTGCCGTTGAAGATCACCGCAGCCTCTATTCACCAGATTCAACTCAAGACGCGCATGCCTTTCAAGTACGGCATCGCCACAATGACCGAGGTACCAATGGTGTTTATCCGACTCGAAACTGAGGTGGATGGCCGACCGTCGTGGGGGATTGCCTCCGATCTGCTGCCCCCCAAGTGGTTCACCAAGGTGCCTGACGATCCGATTGACAAGGAAATCGCAGACATGCTCCGGGTGATCCGCCGCGCCTTGGCTCATTCAATCGGCGTTGAAGCCCCGACGGCCTTTGACGCTTGGCACACGATCTACAATCAGCAAACCACTTGGGCGAAGACAGAGAAAATCGCCCCGTTGTTGGCTCACTTTGGCACCTCGCTGGTGGAGCGGGCCGTGATCGAGTCGGTTTGTCGCGCCGCTGACCGGCCACTTGGCCAAGCGCTGCGCGACGGGACGCTCGGTTTTGAACCCGGAGCAATTCACCCGGTCTTGGCCAAGCGCTCTGCCGCTGAATTGCTCCCGGAACAGCCCTTGTCCAAGGTGCTCGCACGCCACACGATTGGGTTGGCTGATCCGCTGTCCGCCGATGCCATACCGGAGGATGAGCGGCTCGACGACTCGCTGCCGCAATCGCTTGACCAGTGCATCCAGGCCTACGGTCTGCGCCATTTCAAAATCAAAATCAACGGCAACCTCGACACTGACTTTGAACGCTTGCGCAGCGTCGCCTCCGCTGTCGAGCAACATGCGCCGGGCGACTATGCATTCAGTCTCGATGGCAACGAACAGTTCAAATCCGTGGACGCGTTTCAAAGCCACTGGATGCGCCTTGCGGGCGATACGAAGCTGGCCCCGTTTTTCAAGCACCTCCTGTTTGTCGAGCAGCCATTCCACCGCGACATCGCGTTGGAGGATTCCGTGGGCGACGGATTCGACAACTGGCCGGACCGTCCGCCGATCATCATCGATGAATCCGATGCCACGATCAAAAGCCTGCCCACGGCGCTGGCTCTCGGCTACGCCGGGACGAGTCATAAAAACTGCAAGGGCATTTTCAAGGGAGTCGCCAACGCCTGCCTGCTCAACGCACGGCGGGAGGGCGGTCACGTGTCGGTCATGAGCGGCGAGGATTTGTGCAACGTCGGGCCGGTCGCCGTGATACAGGACTTGGCGGTGATGGCGACGCTTGGCATCGAGAGTGTCGAGCGCAACGGGCATCATTACATGGCCGGGCTGTCGCAGTTTCCAG